>CESK01012453.1_pt1 | contig 40968 bp, 59 predicted proteins | sample 531091 | NCBI WGS metagenome assembly CESK01 (sample SAMEA2621271, study PRJEB7988) | marine metagenome | biome: marine biome (ENVO:00000447); feature: surface water layer (ENVO:00002042); material: "saline water (ENVO:00002010), including plankton (ENVO:xxxxxxxx)" | depth 5 m
AGCTCTCAACAGTGATATGGTTCAAATGAATGAGCATGTTGTTGGTGAAGCTTCAGGTCTTAAAAGACAATCAGTAAATAAAGCAAGAATGGATGCGGACATTCTTAATTTAATGGGAAGAAAACCTAACCAGGCCCCACCGCAACAATTTCCTCAACAACCGGTACCACAACCGGTACAAGATAACTTTCCTCAACAGCCTCCAACACCCCAACAACAAGAACCATCTCAAGAAAACTATTACGATCCTAATCAATTAGAATTAAACTTTGATAATTCTGCAACCGCAAAGGGTATTGATGAAAAACTTTTTAACTTAGAAGAAAAAGTAAGAAGCAATAATCTTTTATTAAAAAAGATTTTAAAGTTATTAGAATCAGACACTAAAAAAAAGTAGCTTGTATCTCTAAGAAGAAAAGCTATAATAAGTTATGGTCATTACTATCAAAGATAAAAACCAATTTATAGCATCTTATTTGCGACCAATAAGTGCGTTAACTGATGCTGTAATTTTTAAAACAAATGATAAAAAATTAGAATGTATAGCTAATAACGAGCAAGGGTTAATTGTTTATGCTTCGTTTAATTTAGGGGTAGATTCAAATTTGGTTTTCAACATACCTAACATTAAAAAGTTAGAAAAGATTTTATCATTTATAGAAAGTAATGAAATTGATCTTAACTACAAAGAGAATTCTTTATCTTATAAAGACAAAAAGATGAGATTTAAGTATCACTTTCTTGATGATAACATTATACAAGCTCCTAAATTAAGCGTACAGAAGATAATGAGCTTACCTCACGATATTGAATTTGAAATTGACGCTTCTAAGATAAGCGAACTAGCAAAAGGTGCTGCATTTGTTGCTGAGTCAGAAAAATTATACATTAATATTTCAGATGGTAAAATATTTGCTGAAATAACTGATAGAGCTAATTCTTCTGTTGATAGTTATTCAATAATTCTAGATGAAGATGCAAGTGGTGTAAAAGAAGTGAGTTTTCCTATGCATTTCGATATTGTAAGGCTTTTGGGTGCTACTAATCATAATAAAATTAAGGTACAGATTAATACAGAACAAGGATTAAGTACTTTTGAACTAAAGACAGAGCAAGCATTACTAAAATACGTTGTGCCTGGTTTGCAAGTATGAGGAATAAAATAAAGACATGTGGTTATTTTAAAAAACGTTTGAAAGATAGCGGGTTTATTGTACTGGACGTCTTTAAAAATTTTCATGACAAAGATAAACGTAGGTGGTGTATACTTATTAACCCGGGTGAAGAGTCTATTCTTTGTACATGCTATGTAAACTACGATAATGACCTATCGGTTGCATTTGAATTCAATGATGGAGGAAGGAAGATACCTAAAAACTTTTTTATGGCTACACCTTCAATGGAATCCATAATATCTCAGTTAATCGTTACTTGGGGCGTAAATAATAATAATAAAAGCTCGACTTATTATAAAAAAAGATGAGTAAAAAAAGTAAAAACGAAGGACCGGCACCAACCCCTTTACCAGATAAAAATAATGTTGATGATTTATCTGAAAAAGAGATAAAAAGAGCTTTTGAGTCATTGGTGAAAAGAAAATTTTCAAAAGAACAAACAGAACAAGCAAATAATTACAAAGAGCTTGACAGGATATTAAAAGAATACATGGAATGTTGTATTATTATGGGGTATGACGTTAAAGGAAACGGTATTGTAAGAATAATTCACGACAACCATCTTCAAAACGACGCTCTTCATCATTTATTACAAAAAGTTGTTATGAGTCACCTAGGACCACCAGGAATGATGGGTGGTAATTCGTTGGAGTGACCTTAAAATATTGATATGGCAAATTCAAAAGTCCTCGTAGTGGGGAAAGGCTTTATTGGTACTCAATTATCCAATTTTCTTGCATCAGATGAGAAAATAGAAGTGCATGCTATTGATAGTTCACAAGTAAACTACAGAGATTATAATACATTTTTAGACTTTTTAAATAATTTTGCTTCTAATGATATTGAATTTGACGCAATAATTAATGCAGCAGGTTATACAGGTGAAAAAAATGTTGACGACGCAGAAAATGACAAAGAATTGGTGTGGTTACTTAACGCAGTATTACCAACAACACTAGCATCAGCTGCTCAAGCCATGGACGTGCCTCTTTTCTTTAATGTATCTTCAGGTTGTATCTTTTCAGGTTATGCAACCGCTGGTGGTTACGGTGAAGAAGTAGTACCAAACTTTGGATTGTTTGATGATAAATCATCTTGGTATAGCAAAACAAAGCATGCAGGAGAGCTATCACTAACTTCGAGTTTTAATTGTTATAATTTACGTATAAGAATGCCTATAGGTGAAATTTATCACCCAAAAAATCTTATTTCAAAAATGCTAAAATACGAAACCATACTAAATGAGGATAACAGCGCTACTTATATGTATGATTTAATGAATTTTATTTATAATGCAATTTTAACACCACCGCCTTTTGGCATTTATAATGTTGTTAGTTCGGGTACGTTTAAAGGTAAAGATCTTTTTAATGCATTTGATAAAAATAAAGAAGAATTAATTAGTGAAGGGCTACTTTCTGAAGATTGGTCTTTAGACAAAATAAAATTTGTTACAGAAAAACAATTTTACAAAGAAGGCATTACAGTAGCAAAACGAAGCAACTGTTTATTGAGCAATAAAGTAGCAACTGAACTTCAACTTCATGAATTCACAAACGTGGATGACGAATTTTTAGATAAACTGGTTAAAGGTTATATTGAGGATAAAAGATCTAAAGAAGCTGAACCAGAAAATGTTGTTAATCTTGCAGAAGTAAAAGAAGACGAAGATATATGAATGTTTTAGTTACAGGTGGTTTTGGTTTTATTGGCCATCATCTTGTTGAACGATTAGTTTTTAACGGTTATAAAGTAATTGTTTATGATGCTCAAACGTATGCTTGTGAATACGTTAACAAAGATGAAGTACCAAACACCTGGGGCATAATGGGAGATCTTTTAGACGCAAAAAAATTAGAATCAGTTTTTAAAATACACCAGTTTCATAAAGTTTTTCATCTTGCAGCTGAATCTCACGTAGATAATAGTATAGATAACCCAAATGTTTTTGCAAATACAAATGTAATCGGTACTTTAAATGTATTAAACCTTTGCAAAAAATATAATAAACAACTTGTACATGTATCTACAGATGAAGTATACGGTGCTTTACGTAGTGATGATAAAAACTGGAATGAAAAACAACCTTTACAACCTAATTCACCTTATTCTGCTTCCAAAGCTAGTTCAGATTTACTTGCTCTTTCGTATTATAAAACGTATGGGTTAGATGTTCGTGTTACAAGGTGTTGTAACAACTTTGGAACTGGTCAACATATAGAAAAACTTATACCTAAAGCTGTTATGTCTTCTATTTGTGATGATGAAATTTTGCTTTATGGTGATGGTACTAATAAAAGAGAGTGGATTCATGCAAAAGACCACGCGGACGGTTTAATAATTGTATCTGAAAAAGGTAAACCGGGTGAAATTTATAATATAGGTACCGGGGAAGAATTATCCAATAATCAAATAGCTAAAAAAATTATAAAATATACAAATAAAGAGGCTGTTATAAGGTATATTAGTGATAGACCCGGACACGATTTTAGATATGCTTTAAACTTTTCAAAAATTAAACGTTTAGGGTTTAGTCCAAAACGAAGCATTAATAATAGAAAGGAATGGAATGAAATTATTCAATTTTATACGAAACACTGGAAAACCCAAACCAAGATATCTATACGCAATAAAAAACGGTGATTACGCAGGCCATTTTTGCGCCTTTATTTACACAACACCTGAAAAGCATATATTTTTAACAGTACCAAACAATCAAAAAATAGAAGTACCACTAAAAGATTTTGAAGACGGGTTAAAAGAAGGGATAGTTGACTTTGTAGAAGTTCTTCCCCGTCATGTTTATAAAGTAATAAAAGCTCAATACGATGCAACCAACTGATTATATAACGGAACTTAAAGCTTACGAAAGTGAGATAGAAACAAAACCTAAACAACCTGATAATTATGTAGAATTGAAACATGGAAAAATATTTGGTATTGGTTTATCAAGAACAGGTACTACTTCTTTACATGAAGCTTTAAAAATTTTAGATAAAAACTGTTTTCATTTTCCTCAACACTTAATGAACTTTGTAAACTATGATGCAGCAGTTGATTCATCAACAGCATTTTGTTTTAAATTTTTAGATGTTTACTTTCCTAATGCAAAATTTATTTATACAGTAAGAGATATAGATGGGTGGGTAAAATCCATGTTAACATATTATGAAAAAGTAGTAAACCCTCAATCAAACCCCTTTAATGATAAAGTTAATAATATTTTATATGGTAAAACAAAATTTTTTAAAGAAGATATAGATAGTTTTAAAGCAGGATATGAAAAACATCATTTTGATGTAATGTCTTATTTTAAAGATAGGAAAGACGATTTATTAGTATTAGATATCATTGGAGGAGAAGGTTGGGAAAAATTATGCCCGTTTTTAAATTGTGAAATACCAGATGAAGCTTTCCCAAAAACTAATCCAACCAAGGATATTGATAAAGTTGCTGAATCTCTTAAGCTTAACCAACCACAAATCTTGGATGGAGAACTTATTATTAACGAAATAAGTTGACTTTTTACTTAGAGTAGTTAAAATCATTGTATGGTATCTTTAAGAGATAAAATACTAAAAGCTAAATCGGATAAAGAAATCGATTCTTTAGTAGATGAGTTTGGATCATACGAAAATGCTTCAACAAACACGAAAACAAAAGTAAATCGTGCAGTAAAGCAGAGACGTATTGAACTTTCAGATAAAGGCAGTAAAAAGTCAAAAAAGAAAGATAGAAAAAATGAAAACTCTTCTACTAGACGCAAATAATTTATTATATAGAATTTTTTGGGTAAATAAAAACAAAAAGGACAACGACATTAATATGTCAACCTTGATGTTTTTACGGTCCGTAAAGTCATATGTTGATAAATTTAGTCCTGATCAAGTTTATGCTGCTTGGGACAAAAAATTAGCATATCCATCAACGAATTTTCGTAAATCTCTTTCAAAAAGCGAGTATAAAAGCAATAGAGACGGTGACATTGCTAAAGAAGCTCATAAAAATGATGAAACGTTGAGAGAGCTATTGGATACGTTGGGAATAAAGAGTATATACCCTAATAGAATGGAGGCTGATGACGTAATAAGTTATTTAGTAGATAAGCTTCCTGGAAAAAAGGTAATAGTTACTGTAGATAAAGATTTATATCAGCTAATTGATAAAGATACTTTAGTATTCAACCCTATTCAAAAAGTTGCTATAACAGATGCTAATTTTGATATATACACTAAAGGTGTAAGCCGGAAAAACTTCTTAGATTATAAAGCAATAGTTGGTGATAATAGTGATAACTTAAAAGGTCTTCATAAAGTTGGTCATAAAAGGGCTCTTAATCTAATTGAAAAATTTAATACTACTGAAGACGGTTGGGATACTATTTTAAATGAGGAAAATTACAAAATATATTCTCATAATATTCAAATGATGGATTTATCCGTTGGATGGAGATATTATAAAGATGAAGAACCTGCATATAAAGATCAACTTGCAGAAGGCTTACCTTCTGCTAATTCTACCGCATTTTTTGAAAAATGTCAGTCGCTTGATTTAGGTTCAATTATGAAAAATAAAGATAAATGGACTAATTCATTTTTTACTAAAGAAGTTTTTCAAGAAGTTGTGGATAAGGTTAATCTCTTAAATAATAAATACATAAACAATAGATATGAGCAACAATTATCATAGTAGCATGAACATGGTTAGGGCTATTCCTATAGCAAGCCCTATCTCAGGTGAAACAGTACAGCCTCGGTTGCATAAAGTAGAGCGTGATGGTAAGGTGTATACAGAAGCGCATTGGATCGACCCGGCAAGCGGAGCTTTTATTCGCAAAGGTATTGTTTCTATTGAAGACGTGCAGAAGTAATATATAATTACTTTGCATGGTACTACCCGAAGCATATATAGTTCAAAAATTTTATCAATATGCTGGGTCACCAAAGTACAATAGACTAACCAAAACATATCAAGGCGGTTGTCCTATATGTCGTGAAGGAAAATCTTGGGGTAAAAAACGAAGATTATTTTACGTCGTAAAGGACAATTTTTTTCATTGTCATAACTGCGGTTATCATTCTAATCCTACTAATTGGATTATAGAAGTATCAGGGCTTTCGTATGAAGAGCTATTAGAAGAAAGTAAAGAGTTTGACGTATTACCGGTTGATATTGAAGAACCAAAATTAAATCAAACAGTTGAAAAAATATTAAAGCAAAAGTTACCAGAAGATAGTATTAATTTGTTTGACGATAATCAGATAAGTTATTTCAAATCAAACCCAATAGTACATACAGCATTAAAATACGTAAAGGATAGAAAATTAGATCAAGCTATCAATAAACCTAAAAGTTTGTGGTTATCTCTAAAAGATATGATCCATAAAAATAGACTTATACTACCTTTTTATAACTTACACAATAAAATTATTCATTATCAAACAAGAACTCTTCTTAAGAATGATGAAAAGTATAAACCAAAATATCTTTCAAAGGTAAATAGCGATAAAAGCGTATTTAATATAAACGAAGTCGACGATTCTCACGATAAAATTTATATTTTTGAAGGGCCTATAGATTCATGTTTTGCAAAAAATGGTGTTGCTGTTGCTGGAATAACAGAAAATAGTTCTAACTTATATACAAAGCTTCAATACGAACAATTAAGTAAGTTTCCATTTCATGAAAAGGTTATATTGCTAGATTCACAATGGCAAGACACAACTGCTAAAAATAAAACTAAATTTCTTCTTGACGCTGGTTTAAAAGTTTTTATATGGCCTAAATCACTTGGAATGAAATATAAAGATTTTAATGCAATTGCTGTTGGTCAAAAAATGAATAAAATACCCGCTACATTTATTGATCAACATTCATATAGCGGGTTAAAAGGACGAGTTATTTTATCTCAAATAAATTAAGGACGAGCTGGACCGGCTCCTGGCCCTGTTTCTACTGTGTGAAGATAACCTTTAAGGTTTTCAATTAAAGAACTTAATTCCATCGCTACTCTAGCAATCTTTTTAGTTTCTGCACCAGCTATTTTATTGAATAAAGTGTCGCAACTAGCTGCATGTAACGTAGATTGAACTGAATCAGGCTTTTCACTGTTAAGATAGTTTGTAAATTCTTCCATTCTACCAATAATGTCAACCAATTCTTGGGCTTGTGCTGCATTACTCTGCGCAGTTACTTCGCCACCATCTAACGACGGTGCATCTACTTGAAAATCTGCCACGTCTGTACCTGGTTCTAACTGTGTTTCCATAGCCTCTGTGTCTGTCACAGTTACTGTCTCGTCTTGTTCTAATAGCTTAACAAAATGTTTACCGAAAAAGCTCATGTATATATTTATACTTTCCAATAAATATTAACATGGGTAGTAAAAAACTTTTAGAAGAAGACCAAGTAAAAATGTATAATAAATGGGTTAGAGGTATCGCTACCCGTGAACAAAAACCAACCCATGTTACCGTTGGAGATCTTCTTCAAGCTTCTGGACGTAATGATAATAACAAAGCTCCATTACAATTACCGTTTCCTTTAACTCATATTATTGAAGATATGGGTACTTTATATTTAGCAACAGATAATATACAATCAAAAGCTGATATGGCTAAAAATAACCCTGTAGTTACTGAAAGTGATAATGCAAAACAAAGTTTAGACGGTTTTATTAAAAAATGCTTAAAAATAAAAAATATTATCGAGTCTATGACGAACGATTTAGATATTATTGTTGACAGAAAGCCCTATGAAAGTAGGAGTTCTGAACCTGAAGACAATAGTGAAGACGTCCCAAGTGCTCCTATGGGTACTGGAGGATCGCAAGCAATAAATAAATTACCGAAATAATGCTTTTTCAAGAATATTTTACATTGGATGAGCTTACCGATCAAGTAGACAAAGGAGTATACGATGATCCTAGACATTTAACCGCAGTTTTAGCAGCTGCAGTCGGTACTAGTCATTTAGATTTTTCTGCAGCTTTAAAAATATTAGATTATTTCTTTCAAGGTTGGCCGGCTGATAAGGCAGGACGAAAAAAAGAAATGCAAAAATGGGTTAATGAACTTCAAAAGCATATTAACTAAAATAGTTGATAATTTTCCTTTCTATATTATAATAATTATGTGATTCAAATAGTTAGATCTTTATCAATCGTAACTGCTATAAGTGCGTTTATTGGCTTCTGTGGTTATCTTTTAAATTTAAACTTCTTTGCTTTATTTGGTATTGCATTTGTTGGGCAGTTTATGTTGTTTAACATTTTTAATTCTTGGAGAAAAAGTAAATTTGAATTAGAATTTAGAAGATTAGAAAATGATAGAATAAAAGCTTATTCAGAACAAGGATTAGAAGTAACTTGCCCGGTAGAAAATTGTATGCATAAAACTTTTGTTCCAATTGTAGTTAGCGAAGACAATGAATATGATTGTCCTAAATGTAATGTTGGAGTAAAAATATATGTTGGAACAAAAACATTTTTAAAAACCACACCAATTGCAGGAGATCCATTTGAAAAACACAATTTCGTAACAAATACAGATTATGACGACTAATAATCAATCTTTAACTTTTAATGAAAAAAGCGGTTCAAGTATTTTACCGGTACCTCCAGTAAAAAATACAGATAGATATCATGGTACCTTGTTAAAGGAGTCCTATGATAAAGGAAAAATAGCAGCTACAGGTACACTTGATGCAAAAAATAAGGATAGAATTTTAGAGAATTTGATTAAAGTTATCTTTGATGATATTTTAACCGAAAATTCTAACAAAATAAAGAGCAATCACAATATTCTTAAGTTAAATTTACAAGTTATTGAAAATGCAATTAAAAATACTAAGCTAAGTAATTTTAACTTTGACCATGAAAGGATTGCCTCTATAATAGAGGGGTATGCTAAAGTCATCGAACAAAAAAGTACTGATCGGAATGTCTGACGAAGAGATTTCAAGGTGGTTGTGTCTATTTGACGCAGTAAATTATGTAGCAGCTAAGGCAGAAAAATTAGGGATGGATATTAATAAAAACAATTCTTGGATTAAGCCATTAGCATTCAAAAACTACATATCTGAAATGTATGAATCAACTTATCTTAATTATAAGATGGGTGGCGATAAAAAAGTAGAACCTCGAAATGTAAAAGAGTTTATATATCAAGATCATGCATTACATTCTTAACACTACTGTTAAACTTCCGACCAGCCACCAACCACAGGTGGCTGGTCCTACCATCCCTAGTATGCAAAGAAATAGGGCTCCTAAAATAATTGAAAAAAGATCTCTTAGACCGGGTGTACTTTACACTCTTAGTTATATTAAAAAAGAAGAAAATGGAGTAAATTATACATTTAAAGGAAGCGATGGGTCGGTAATAGTAGAATCTTTTCGTTCTTGTAATGAAGCTGATTTATTTATTGCAGGTCTTAAAGGTGAATCAATTCCAGAATACGAAAAATTTTATAAAAATTTAAAAACTTAAGAAGTTGGACCGAATGGACCATCTTCAGGTTCTTCAGTATTTCCATACCCACCGTAAACATCATCGTAACCAAAATCTTGATAATCGAATATAGCTTTCGATAGATCTTCTAAGTCTCCATCATAGCTCTTATTAGGTGATCTAGAATTTTCACCATCAGCCATTCTTCCTGAGAATTTATCATCATACACTTGATCGCTTCCCCCTTCTGTACTTAACCCTGGCTCAAAACTATAATCATAACGTTTAGCCTTTACCATCCAAACATAATGACCAGCAAGCGGATTAATTCTCGCAACGTCCTCATCTAACCTTTCTGTTATTTCAAACTGCTTACCTGTACGTGGCCAAGGACGATCATCTCCATATTCGGATAATATGAAAACATCACCTGCTTTTGGCTCTTGTGGGTAACCAAATGATGCATAAAAACTACTAATATGAATATAAGCAGTAAGCTCATCATCTGAATCAAATCCATATTTCTGTAATATTACTGCATTTTCATTTAGTTCAATTGCTATAATAATATTTTTAGGGTCTTTGAATACTTTAGTTGGTTCCTCACCATAGATGTTACCAGGTCCACCACCTTCTCCATTTATAGCACCTTGAGGTACACCATCTGCAGATAAAGTTTGATAGGGGTTCTGATAATAAGTTACTTCTTGTCCAAATAAAGCAATAATTTCTTCCCACCAATTATCAATTACTATTCTTTCACATTCGTTTAAAGATTTATCTGTAAATCTAAAACATTTATTATAGGGTTTAGGTCCAGGATAAATTGAACCTGGATTGTCTGGATCAGGGGTCGGGACACCTGGTAAGAACTTTGGCATGATCTGGTTCATGCCCCTATATCTGTCCATTTCTATTCCCATTATATTAAATCGTTTGTATCGGTGTTTGTTTCTGGTTTTTCAACTTTAGTTTTTAACAGATAATATTCACCGTTTGGTTTAACTTCTATTGCTATACCTGTCTTTTTTAACCCTTTAGGTCTTCCAGGCTTTAATCTATTTACACCAAATCGTTTAGTTAACATATAAGCATCTTTTGGTGATATTTTTATATACTTCGGGCCCATTTTTTGTTGCAACATTCTATATGCTGCTGGTAAAGAAGTATCAGTTTGTATATAACCGGGGATTGTTTGTACGTTCTTTCTATTTCCTGGATCCTTTACAACAGGTCTTTGGTGTCTATGATTGACTCCAGATACATTACCATTGTTAAAACTTTCTCCAATCATAACATAAAACTCTTTAAAGGTCACATTTATATTTAAGCAAAAAAAAGCCCCTTTACAGGGGCTTTAAAAAGGCTATCTATTTTTTAATTAATTGTTCTTCTGATAAAAGGGTTGATCGCCCTTTCCACCACCCTTAATCTTAGACTTAACTACATTAGCTTTGCCCTTGACTGATGTTGGGTTGCCTATCTTTTGGTTATGTAAAGGTGTACCTTCATCTGTTCCTTCACCATCAACACCATTTTTGATCTTGCCATCGCCTTCGCTATGACCAACTGTCTGAGTGTATTGTGAGTGAACCACGTTTGAGGCACCTGTTACTGGTGTTGGATTACCTTCTTTCTGGTTAACCAACGGTGTGCCAAGAATCTCTGCTTCGATTTCCTCACCAAAGTAGTTAAAATTCTCTTCATCTTCTTCAGGATGGTCTTTTGTACCGTAATCTCTTACTTCACTCTTACGTCCTGTCTTTTTGTCGAATCGACGAGCTCTGTCGCCCTTGTTTCCACCGAAATGCTTTTCTTTCTCGGACTCATCTTCTTCATATCCCATTTCGTCCTCATCGTCGAAATCTCCGAGATCATCTTCAACATCTTCGATGTCGTCTGCGGCATCCATAACATCCATAAGTGCATCATGCAGATGTTTTGCGACGGTTTTAGGAATGGTAATTGTAAATGAATCGTCTTCGGAAACGTCAACATCATCGACTTCAACTGTATCGTCAATTCCGAGTTCAACTGCATCGATTTGTTCGTCGTCCATTACTTCTTCGTATAAACGATCAAAAATAGATTTGTTCTTAGCCATATTAGTATTTATACTCTCTTTGTTTATTTTTTCGTTTTCTGCCTTAAAATAGTCAGAAGCGTCTGTATCAGATAACTGTTTGACATCATAAGTGTTACTTAACTTAATATTTGGGTTATCTGGGTCTAATTCTGTGCTATGAAAATTGTCTGCTCCATTAGGTCCAGAATTATCATGTACAAAGCCTTTATAGCCTTCTGGTTTTTCAGCTGGTATGTTAGTGTTACTACCTTTAAGTTTAACTTTTTTACCTGCTTTTTCCCATGTACTGTTAATAGGCTTACCTGGCTTTATTTGCTGCTTGTGTGCTGCTTTACCGGGTGGGTTACCTACAACGGCTTCATAAGCTTCTTCTATCATTTTAAGCTGTCTATCAGACTCACTTCTAAAGTTTTTTCGCTTCATAAATTTATATTTAAGGTGCTACAGGTAATCTTCCCGTAGTTAAAGTTTGATCTTCCATATCTACTTCTGCTGATTGATTAGCAATCACCATTATATCATCAATATGTAAGTGTAACAATTCATCGTCGTCAGTTTGTATTACATAAGTATCAGCTGGGTTAGAAACAACACCAACTATTTCCCCGGTACCGCCTCCTCTTTCGTCTGCAATATCTACATATGCACCAATATAACCCTCTTCAGCATCTTCATCTCTAATAGGGTCACCTTCTTGATTAGCTCTGTTTACTTCTTCTTGTTCTTGATTAGGTTTGTTACCACCTACAAAATTTTTAGCTCTTTCTTGAGCCCCTTGCGCTGCACCTGCTACTGCTGCACCACCTATTTGTTTAGCAACAGTTTTTGCTACCGGGGCAATTGCTTTTGCTCCCTTTACAATACGAGGTGCTAATTTAGCAGCACCCATTGCTAAAGCAGGTAAAGCTTCCTCAATAACTTCAGGGTTCTTTTTTTCACCAATTGTTTGATATGCTTCAAACAATTGTGTCATTGATCTATCGCCTTTTGAACTATAATAACTCATTTTTATTAATGACTTCAGAATAAGATTCCATTAAATTTGTCATTGCTCTATCGCCTTTAGATCTATAAAAGCGTTGTTCATGACAAGGTACGTGATCACAGCGTTCATCTTTACCATCACCGTCATCATATTTACCTTTTTTCTTTTCTTCATCCTCATCTAAATCAGGATACTTTCTAGCAACGCATTTGTCTATTCCTTCTGGATCAGGAGCATTTCGAGCATATGATTTTGCTGCTATAGCTCTTTTTCTGGTATTAACTGGATAAGTTCCTGGAGCAGCCCCACCTGCAGGACCACAAAAGTCATCTTTATCAACATCTGTATATGCACCTGCACTTGAACTACCTTCGCGTTCTTTTTCATGGTCTAAATCTTTACCCCAACGCTCTTTATATCTTTTTTCTCGATCAATTTCATCTTCATCGCAATGTTCATCTTCGTCTGGGTCAAATCCAAATTTTCTTGCTTTTTTATCTTGAGCTTTAAGATTTCTTTTGTTTTCTCTTTCATCAGCTTTCATTGCTGCTCCGGCTCCGTCTTCTTCATCTGCATCAGGATTAAAACCATATATTTTAGCAACTGCATCTTGAGCTCGAAGTCTTTTCTTATTTTCTCTTTCGTCAGCTCTCATTGCTGCTGCAGCATCTTCTGCATTTTCATCAGGATTGTATCCTTGCTTTCTAGCTGCTGCATTTTCTTCAGCATCTAGATATGTGAATTCTTTTTTATCAGCTTCGTCTGTATCTTCTGCATGATCAAAAGATTCAAACTCGTCTTCATCTTTATCAGCAAGTGCTTTTGCGATAATATCTACCATACCACCTAAAGCAGCTGGGTTAATAGTTGGGTCTGATGCTCCTGCGTCTTTAGGGCAAGCTTTACCAACTAACATTTCAATATCTTCATCATGATCTTCTTCAGATTCATTACCAAATGCTGCACTACCCCATGAACCGCGGTTTTGATTAGAATTTATACCTGTATCTTCAGGCTGTGGTAATGATTGATCATTTTCTTCTCCTTCGTAAGCTTGATCACCTGTTCTTTTAAAGAACAATTTAAAATCTTTTCCGTTAATATTACCGTCTGTACCAACATGAGCATCAGGTTGATCAGCTTTCGTATATATAATATTGCCTTTTGGCGTTTTTTCGCTTCTCTTAAACCCGTGTCTTATTAACATTCTTCCAGATCTTTCCTGAGGTGTTTCTTCTTCACCTTCGTAATTTTGAACTGGGTTTTGATCTTCAGACTGTTGCACATACCCTGTATGTGTTTCGGTACCCATTTGACCTGACATTCTCTGGGCTGCAAAACCTGGTTCGCTTCCCTCGTCGGCATTTTCTTGTTCTTGCGCAGAATAATAGTCTTTCATGCCAGCGTTACCTTCACCTAATAGTCCATTAGAGTAAACCTCGCATAAAAGTTCTAAATCTTTTTTACGGTTCATGAATATATTTATGCGTTCCTTGTTTAAATAAAATTGTAATGGCAAATAAAAGAGATTTTTACTTAGGTAACCCTAATTTACCTACAGAAAATTCTAAGTTTGAATGGACGCCAAAAATGTTGGCGGACCTCAAAAAAGCAAAACAAAATCTACTTTATTTTGCTGAGAATTTTTTCTTTATCGTAAACTTGGATAGGGGACGTGAAAAGATAGCTTTGCATTCTTGTCAAAAAAGGTCTCTTAGAAAAATGAGAGATAATCGCTTCTTTATATTATTAGCTTCTAGACAGATTGGTAAAACTACAATGATGACCATTTATACTTTATGGCATGCATGTTTTAATAGTGATCAAAGAATGTTAATTGTTGCTAACAAAGAAGGAACAGCAAAGGAAATATTTTCAAGAATTAGAATGGCGTATGAAGAATTACCAAACTGGATAAAACCAGGTGTTTCTGAATATGGAAAAGAGTCTTTAAAGTTTACTAATGGAACCACTATAGGAATAAGCACCACCACCGGGACGGCAGCACGTGGTCAGTCTATTAATGTATTGGTGCTGGATGAGTTAGCGTTTATTGAACCTCATTTAGTAGACCAGTTTTGGAAATCAGTTTTTCCTGTAATTTCTTCTTCGAAAAAATCAAAAATCTTTATTGCTTCAACCGCAAATGGAACTGATAACCTATTTTATAAAATTTGGAACGGGGCTATTGAAGAACAAAATGGCTGGGGGTATGATAAAATTTTATGGAATGAAATACCTGGTAGAGATGAAAAATGGAGAAATGAAACAATGCGAACGATTGGAAGTGAAGAAGCTTTTAATCAAGAATTTGGTTGTGAATTTATTTCTTCGGGTGAAATGGCTATTAATGAAGAACTTTTTGAAAGTTTAAAAATTAATTGTGTTAAACCAAAGATGACCATGGAAGAAGGTAAGTATAAAATTTATAGATCACCAGATGAATACGGGTTGTATGTTGCGGGTGTGGATATATCAGAAGGAATAAATCAAAACGCAAGTGTAATACAAATTTTAGACTTAAAAGACCTTACTAATATAGAGCAAGTTGCTGTTTACTGGAATGATGAAATTAACCCATTCAATTTTACTCAAAAACTTCATGAAATTTTATTACAATGGGGTTCACCCCCAGCATTAATAGAAAGAAATAACTGCGGTGCTCAAGTTGTAGAACAATTATATTTCAATTACAGGTATGGTAATGTTGTAACTTATTCTGCTAATGCAGGTAAACAAAAAAATAATAAAGTTGGGGTTTTAGCTCACACAAATACAAAATATCGAATGGTTACTAACATGAGATATTTTATGAACGAGTTGAGATCTGTTAACATAAGAGATATTGAAACTTTAACAGAAGTAAAAAACTTTGTAAAATATCCAAACGGTAAATGGGCAGCAAAACCAGGAATAAACATGCTTGATGACAGGGTTATGTCTTTAGGGTGGGCTCTTATTATATTAGATAATGAATTAATTCAGAAATATTTTGAAGTATTAAGATACGATGATAATAATAGACCAGCTGAATTAAAAAGATATGATTACGACTACCATACACCTCTTGGAAAAGGTTTATGGGATGAAGATAATGAAGAAAATAATTTAGATACTGTAATTTTTACAGAAAAAACTGATGAAGATAACAATGCAGAATTATCTTTAATGAAAACAAAAGGTTGGGTAGCAGCTTCTGATTATCAAACCCAACGTTCATATTCGCCAATTAGCGATCTAGGATTACATTAAATATATTAAATGAGTGTAACATATAACCAGTCAGCCTTAAACAAGGAAAGAAAAGATAAATTCATCATGGTTATACCTACACCTAAATTTCTTAAAGATGACGTAAACAAGTTTGTAAGAAAAAATAATCATGTAAATCCAGACTCGGTTCAATTTTCAATTTACGGTAGTGTTGTACCACCAGTGCAAATCCCTAATGTAGAAGTAAGATATTCTGGTCAAACGTTAAATGTTACTAGTCATAACCGACCTGCTTACCCACCGGTAAATGTGAGATTTACTATTGATAATAGATTCGAAAATTATTGGTTTATATATAAATGGTTAGATAAATTACAAGATGATTATGCGGGATATTTTAATAAAGAAAAAAATTATCCTAAAGGAAAAGTAATAGAAGACGAATATATGGCTGATTTTACTATATATGCTTTAGACGAATACAATAAAAAGGTTGCACAATTTGATTATACAAAAGGGTTTCCTACATTTTTAGGGGGTATTGAGTATTCTTATAGAGACCCGGGTGAAATTGAAACGCAATTCAGTTTTGCTTATAGTCAATTTTATGTGAGTTTATTGCAACCGTAGTATATTTATTATTAAACTGAATTCTACGATCTTTTTTCCAGGAAAACATAAATATACATATGGCACAAAGAACTATTCAAAGTCCCGGTGTAGAAATCAACGAAGTCGACTTATCTTTAAGAGCAGTTAACAAGATCGGCACCAATATTTTTGTAACTGGATTCGCACCTCAAGGCCCATGCGATGAAATCGTACAGGTATCAAGCTTATCTGAATTTGAACAAATTTACGGCGCACCAACCAATGCCGCAGAAAGATATTTTTACCATACTGTTGCACAGTCGTTCAATAGTAGAGCAAACATTTTAGTTAATAGGCTACCATACGGTGAATCTTTAGGTGACGGGTTTACGAACAAATATTGGGCTACAGTCTACCCAGCGGTCCCAGTTAACCAAGAGGCAATTAATGCAGGATTAACTGCAGCGTTATCAGCTAACATTGCTGAACCACCATTTGGTGATGATGCATCAGTAACCGCACAGTTTTCACCAGCGTCAGCAGGTAATATGGTATATTATTATGTTGGTTCACCGACTTTCTTAAGTTTATCACAAGCACAGTACCAATCAATTTTAGATGATTCTGCGATTGAATGGTCAAACACACCTAACTGGGTTACCGGTACAGCTTTTAGTGCTCAGAATGCAGAAACCGGTAATGCAGCTCAGTTACAGTCGTTAGCCGGTGCTGCAATTATTACTTTGAATACAGCCAAAACAACAGTCAATAATGCGTTTGAAGGTTATTATACAGCTTTACTTGATAATACAAACCTTTATGCAACAACAAATTATAACGACGTTGAAATAATTAAAGTTTCTAAAGACGAATCAGATATCACTCAACAATATAGTAGTTTAACAAATGTGCCAACAGATAGATTAAACTTTTCTTTGAGTGCTACTTTTGAAACAGAAACAGTAGAACAAAACATTTCTGAGGTCGCAGAAAAGATTGCAACATTTAATGTAGCAACAAGTGCATTTGATGACACTCTAGTACATGGATTGTTTAGGTTACGTTCATCTGTATTTTCACCAGAAGTTACTAAGTTAGACTTCTTTTTAGATGAAGGTTATTTTGGTGGTATTGACTATTACAGACAGATCAACAACGAATTAGGTGGTCAGCCTGTAAGTTATTACTTACCACAAAAATTGTCAAATAAGAGTGTTAATACAGCAATGAAAATTAACCCTTATATTTCTGGTAAATATGCTGGCACCAATTTAAGTGATGACGGTGAACCAAATAGAAAGGTAAGAATTGTAAATGATGGTTTAATTAATCGCACATATGAAAGTGATTCAACCGGTACTGTTGCTTTAGAGGCATATAAAGAAATTGTTGGTTTAAATTCAGGTCAGGTTCAAGGAATTAGTGACGGTATTGGGCTTACTAGCGGTGTAACAGTTACAACCGGTACAATGACTAAAGATACTGTTACTACTACCAACAACGGACCAGACAGCGAGCAAACGTACGGTGGTTTTGGTACACAGTCCATGATACCAGCTGCCTCGTATAAAACCAATACACGTGGTACAACTGAGAGTGGTACAACAGTTACGGTTGGTAATATTGCTGGTAAGTTAGATCGAGTATTTGACAGGTTAGCAAATGTTGATATTTTTGATATCGATATTATACCAGAAGGTGGCTTAGGAACAATTAACACAACAGTTAATAACACAACGGTTGCTGCTAATAAGAGTTCTAAGTTCTTTGATGACAGAGATAACCTAACAGGTTTAAATGAGTTATCAGCTACCGGGCCAAGTCTTGGTACAGAAGCAACATCAATTAGATCTGATTGGAATACAATTCAAAGCAAGTTTATTACATTTGCTCAGAATACAAGAAAGGATTTCATTTATATTTCTGATCCAATTAGACAGATTTTTGTATTAGGTGAAAATACAAAACAAATTAATGTACCGGGTAATTCATTCCCACTTAATATTCTTAACCCAGTTAAGCAAACATATTCAGTTATTAATACTAACTATGCAGCAGCTTATGCAACATGGGCACAGGTTTATGATAATAACGTTTCTGGTCAGGTTTGGATGCCAATGTCAGGTATTGTAGCAGCCAAGTATGCACAAACAGATGCAAACTTTGCTCCTTGGTACGCACCAGCAGGTTTTACAAGAGGTCTTTTAGACACTGTAAATGATGTTGCGATTTACCCGAATCAAAAACAACGTGATTCGTTATACGATCAAGCTAACATTAACCCAGTAGCGTTCTTTCCAAGTGAAGGTTTTGTTCTTTACGGGCAGAAAACACTACAAACCAAACCAAGTGCGTTTGATAGAGTTAATGTAAGAAGGTTGTTCTTATATCTTGAAAAACGTGTAAGAGAAGTTGTTAAGTACTTTGTATTTGAACCAAATACGTTGTTTACAAGAACCAACGTTCTTAACGTAATCAATCCTATTTTGGAAGATGCTAAAAATAATGAAGGTGTTTATGATTACCTCGTAATTTGTGATGAGCGTAATAACACACCAGAGGTTATCGATGCTAATGAATTAGTAGTTGACATATATTTGAAACCTGTTAGAGCAGCAGAGTTCATCTTAGTTAACTTCTATGCCACCAGAACTGGTCAAGACTTTAGCGAAATTGTTGGATAATAACAACTGGCGAACTTGATAAGTTAACAATGCCCCGAAATTTTTCGGGGTTTTTGTTTGTTTAGATTAAATACTAGTATGCCAGATGTACAGCAAACAATTTCTGATTTTTACAGAGTAGCAACTGAAAGAGATTTCGCAAGAGACTTTCAGTTTAGAGTCTTATCAATTGATTCAGGCGGTGCAAGTTCACAAACATTTGACGAAGATGATTTAGTATATTGTACAGCTGGATCGTTACCAGCAAGATCTATTACCAATGTAGCAGTACCATATATGGGACTGAATTTTAACATCCCGGGTAATGCAACCTATCCAGGTAGTGAAGGTTATTCATTGCAGTTTTACTGTGATCAAAACTCATCTATAAGGCAAAAATTTGAGGATATGTCAAGAGATGTATTTGATGATGCAACTAGTACAGGTAATTATTTCACCCCAAGAGCATCAGCAAGTATAAACTTAGTACAATTAGACACTCAGTTAGACGAGGTAGCAAGTTATAAGTTAGTCGGTGCATCTATAAGAGAAGTAGGTGCAATTGAATATACAATCGGCGGTGGTTCTGGACAAAATGTAACTTTTGCAGCCACAATGGCTTATCACTACTTTCAACGTGGTTGATTACTAGTCGTCTTATTTAAATTTCTTAAGTGAAGTTTAAAACAAAGCCTAAAGTTAAAATTACTAAAGATACCAAAAGTGATGGTAATGTTAACTATACTATTTTTCGTTTAAATAAATACCGTAACACAGAAATTGGCAATCTTGAAATAGATATGTCAGCAAAAGAAAAATATTTTGTCGTATCTGCACACTTAAATGAAACATATAGAGGGAACGGCTTCGGTAAAAAATTATATGAACACGCTTTAAAAGATTTAGGTAAGTTGAAAACAAGATATTTTGATGCTAGTGAAGAAGCACAATGGGTTTGGTATAAGTTAGATCGAAAATTTAAATCACGTAAAAATTTTTTCAAAGGAACGCTTACTTTATATAACGAACTTAAATATAAGAAGTGAACAATCCATTCACAGAAGTAATAAGAGGTTTGGGTCAAAACGTTTCTGGTTTATTAACCGGGGAGAATCCTTTATCTAACCCCTCAATTACTTCTTTATTCGGTTTTACAGTACCAGGTACACCTTTAATAAGCTCGAGAGACTATTTCCTATCTCAAATGGAATCTTGGTTTACTACCGTTCCAATGCGAACGCAGTGGATGGTTTTAATTCAAAGTTACCCAACACTTTTAACGACATCTGTATTACAAAATTTAGAAAGAACGGAAGGTAATTTTAATAACTTTAACATAAGTCAAGCGGTATCTATTTTAAAATCATACCCACTAAACAAGGTTGTTGGTTGTTTGTTTGCTCAGGGGGTAAATATACCTCAATTAGAAAATTTAGAAGTTGGAAGAGATAAAATATTCAACCAACAACAAAGAGGTTTTATACCGGGTGTTGTATCGAACGGAAGACAGCCATTTGGTGATTTAACCATTCAATTTAGAGAAACAAATACAAGCTTTGTTGACTTCGTAGTTAGACCTTGGACTATCTTATCAGAACATTTCGGTATGGTAGCAAGGCCTCCAGGAGACTTAAGAAATGTAAGTACTACTATTAAAGTTTTACAATTTACGAGAACGTATCAAGAAATTTCTCAAATACCAAGAAAAATTTGGACTTTTTATAACTGTATGCCAACTTCAGTAAATCCTAAAAATTTAACCTATGATCAAGAATCTATGGAAATAGATGACACCACTTGGGCATTTTCTAACTATGCAGTAGAAAATAATTTGTATTTACCTTTACCAGATATTATTAACAAAATTAATAAAAACGGGTTTAAGAGTCTCATACCTAGAATATCACCTTTTCAGTCTTAAGTTTTTATTGTGGAATCATATCATTATTCTTTTCCTGTCTTTATTACCAATAATAGAAAGATATATTGTAAAGAATTAAAAAATATACATTATAAAAATATAATAAAATTTATAGAAAATAATGATGATATAGGGCTGTGTAATTTTTTTGAGAAAATAGTAGAAGAGCTATCTAACGGGGAAAATTTAAATTACATAGACAAATTTTTAATTTTACTTTCTTTAAGAATGGTTTGTGTCAATAAGATGTTAGTTTTAGAATCATCATCACAAATCAAAAGTTCAATTAGTTTAGAAGATATAATAAAAAAAATAATAGAAAATTTTACCCCAAATTTAAGAACACTACAATGTATGAAAGATATAGAAATTATTATTGGTTATCCTAATACTATTAAGTCTAAAGATAATATTTTCGATAAAATACATTCTATCAATATTAACGGTAGTAACGTAACATTTGCAAATATAAGCAATAAAGAAAAAGACGAAATTTTATCTCTTTTACCTGCTTCTGTTGCTCAAGAAATTTACAAAGAACTTATAAAAGACGAGTCGTTTAAAGAAATAAAATTATTTTCATTTTATTTACAAGAAGGTATAGAACAAGAATATTTCTTTTCTTATGATTCAAAAAGAAACTTCGAACTGTTAAAATCTTTATACTCTGATAGTTTAAAAAATCTTTATTACTATGAATATATATGTTCATATAAACTTCATATACCATTAAATGACTATCTTTATAATATGACTCCAGTTGAAACAATATTGCAAATTAAAACTTTAACTAATGAATTAGAGTCTCAAAATAAAGCCGCTAAAGCATCAAATCAAAAGAGTTCTACACCTCCACCTGGATTAGGATCACCTCGTTAATAAATCATTGTATGAACGAAGAAGAGATTCGTAAGATTAATGATCTGTATAAGCAACTTGATGAAAAAGATCTAAAGATGCAGAGTTTAGAAAATAACTTAGTAACCGCTCAAAATACTGTAAACTTTTTAAATCAAACTATTGAAACATTTAACGAAAAGTTTGATAAACTCACATCTTCAATTGATGCGTTAACTAAGAAGGTTACTGCCAAGAAGTAATAAATACTTTAATGGACAGCAACCTTACAGTTGACCAACATAACGAATATACTATAAAAACATTTGACGCCGCAACTGGTGTCATAAAAACTATTAGACAAGTAGGGGGAAAAATAATAAGAGGTCCTATTATATCGGGCGATACCGTATCAGTAACAGTAGAAGAACCCCAGGGTAAAAAAATTAAACTTTATAAATTACCTAACTTAATAATATACAGAACAAACCCTGGATAATTAAAAAAAGTATCATAAAATTTTTTTATGAATATGTTACCTAGTGTTTTGATAGATAAAGAGCTACGAGTTTCAGACTTTAAACTATCATCAGAATTTTTCGAAAATTTTTCTTTTCTTTTTTATGGGTTTGAATTAAAATCAGAATACGATAACAAACGACATAGTATTCATAAATCTTTAAAACCTAAAAAATTTGCTCATTTAGTTAAAACAAAAAATGGAATGGACTTTAAATTCTTTTACGGTGTAATACTTAAAGGTAATAAAGTATATTCTAATATTGCCAAACAACTTGCTTTTGCTTCTCATAAAGAAGAATATACTTTAAGTTTTAATAACTATAGACACATGATGTCTGAATATGATGTTAATACTTCTTCTAGCTACGGTAAATATTCAATAGGTTTATATCCATTCGACGATATAAAAGAAATGTATAATAAAGATATTGATCACCATAAGTTCTATGTAAATAAAAAAGTACCGATGTTTCAAAGAGTTGGAGGATTGACTCCATATATAATTTGTAACACTGAAAATTTAATAAAAGAACTCTGATTATTTAATCTATTCGTTAATTTTTTTTAATTTCCGTTACGATATTTAACTCAAACTGACTAACCCCTAGGGGTCACCTTTACTTTACCCAAAAAAACCTAAAAAAAATTAAAAAAACCCGTGTTAAAATACGGTTGGTAGCTTAAATTATTATCGACAAAGATGGATATTTCAACAAAGATACTCTCTGATATTACGGTGCATAACAAATATGCAAAATTCCTTCCTAAACAGGAAAGACGTGAAACCTGGAACGAAATAGTTTCTAGAAATAAGAAAATGCATGTTAAAAAGTTTCCTGAATTAAAAGAAGAAATAAACAGTGTATATAAACTCGTAACTAATAAGAAAGTTTTACCATCTATGAGATCTTTACAATTTGGTGGTTCGCCAATTGAAAGAAATCCATCTAAGATTTTTAATTGCGCATATTTACCTTGTGATGATTATAGATCTTTTTCAGAAGCAATGTTTTTATTATTAGGTGGTACCGGTGTTGGTTATTCAGTACAACAACATCATGTAGATGCATTACCAGAAATTAAAAAACCTAATGAAAAAAGAACGAGAAGATATCTTATTGGTGATTCAATTGAAGGTTGGGGTGACGCTGTAAAGGCACTAATGGAATGTTACTTTAAAGGTCTATCTAGAATACGTTTTGATTATAGTGATATCAGACCAAAAGGAGCAATGCTTGTTACCTCAGGTGGTAAAGCTCCTGGTCCTCAACCACTCAGAGAATGTTTAGTTAAAATAGAAGGTATCTTATCTCAGAAAGATGATAACAGCAAGCTATCTCCGATTGAGTGTCACGACATTATGTGTCATATGGCTGACGCAGTATTAGCAGGAGGTATTAGACGCGCAGCGATGATTTCTCTATTCTCTGCTGACGATGATGAAATGATAGCATGTAAGTCTGGTAGTTGGTGGGAAAACAACGCACAGAGAGGGAGAGCAAATAATTCAGCTGTTCTTATGCGTCATAAGATTACAAAAGATTACTTTTTAAATTTATGGAAAAGAGTAGAAGCTTCTGGGTCTGGAGAGCCTGGTTTTTACTTCTCAAATGATAAAGATTGGGGTACCAATCCTTGTTGTGAAATTGGATTAAGACCGTATCAGTTCTGTAACTTAACTGAAATTAATGCTAGTAATGTAACAACGCAAGAAGATTTGGAAGAAAGAGCAAAGGCTGCAGCATTTATTGGAACTTTACAAGCTTCTTATACCGACTTCCATTATCTTCGTCCCGTCTGGCAACGCCATACAGAAAAAGATGCTTTACTAGGTGTTAGTATGACTGGTATCGGTTCTGGAGCAGTGTTAGAGTTAGATCTTAAAAAAGCTGCTTTAGCAGTCAAAAAGGAAAACGAAAGAATTGCAAAGATTATAGGAATTAACAAAGCAGCAAGAACAACTTGCGTTAAACCTGCAGGTACAACTTCATTAGTATTAGGTACATCTTCCGGTATTCATGCATGGCATAATGATCACTATATAAGAAGAATTCGTGTTGGTAAAAATGAAGCTCTTTATGATTATCTAAACGACAAACATCCAGATTTAGTAGAAGATGAATACTTTAGACCACACGATACTGCAGTTATTGGGGTACCTCAAAAAGCTCCTAATGGTGCAATTTATCGTACAGAATCAGCATTGCATTTGTTAACACGAATAAAGAAAATTACAGACGAGTGGGTTACTACAGGTCACAGAAAAGGTGCTAATAAACATAATGTTTCAGCTACAGTTTCTATAAGAGAAAGCGAATGGGAAGATGTGGGAGAATGGATGTGGGAAAATACAGACTCCTTTAACGGGTTATCTGTTTTACCTTATGATGGTGGTTCATATAAACAAGCTCCTTTTGAAGATTGTTCACCAGAAACATATGAAGCGTTGGTTAGTTCTTTAAAGAATGTCGATTTGACTCTCATTAAGGAAAAAGCCGACGATACTGATCTTTCAGGAGAACTTGCATGTGCAGGGGGAGCTTGTGAAATTTCGTAGCTCAGTTACGCGTGACTGCCCGATATGCGATACTCCATCAGTACAATATTGGGAAGAAGACAATTCTTTTAATTGCACAGAATGTGATTTTCGAGTATTATCTGAAAATACATACGGTACAACTTATATCAGGGGGCACGTAAAATATGCCCCTCTTTCTCGAGAAGTATTATTATCAAGAGGTAAATGTTGTAACAGTGGATGTACCAATTGTCCTTATTAAAATTAGTTAATGGGTAAGACCCTACAAATAATATATTACAATAACGGGGTTGGGGAAACAAAAGACTTTCTTTTGTTAATTGAATTATTAAAAAATGATTTTAATATTTTAGCAAATGACGAATGTAAAGGATTAAACGCTTATTATGAAAAAGGGAAAAAATGTTATACATACAATACTCAAGATATTGTGCCTGATGTTGCCATTTTTAGCAACAATTTTTTTGGTAATAGTTACGATGCAAAAGTAAAAATACTTCTGTTTAACGAAGAATGGTTTCATTACAGTCACTTTATTGATCTTCAGTATTATGATATATTAGTTGTAAAATCTAACTATGCTAAAAACATAGTAGAAAAATATCATAAAAATGTAGTTTGTTTGCCTTATTGGTCTATAGATATGTACGACCCTTCTATTCCTGTACAACAAGAAATGTTTCATCTTGCAGGTATGTCAATTCAAAAAGGTACAGAGTATGTTTGTAATATAGAAGGTGTAAATGTGGTTGATGGAAGAGGTAGATTTGTAGGTTGTAAAAGCAACTACAAAAATTATTATCAATCAGAAGTAGATATAAAAGAGCAAATGAATAGAAGTAATTTGCATTTATGCCCTTCTATATATGAAGCACATGGGCATTATATGTTCGAAGGGTTATCATGTGGTAAAAGTATTATATGTACAAAAATACCTGTATGGGAAGAAAGTCTACCAGACGATATAGTTACATTTCTAAATGTAGAAGAATATCACCATGAATGGTTTGGATATAATTTAGATATGTTTCTTTACGACCACCCTTTAAAATTGCAAGATGAAGTATATGAATATAATTCATCAAGTTATCATAAAGAAAAGTGGCTCGGAAACGATAAACCTAAAAATTTATTTGAATGGCCTTTTAGAAAATCGTTTTTATTTGATCCGGAAGAATTAAAAGAAAAGATTGAAATACATAAAAATGATAGTTTTAGTGAAACTAAAAGAAAATTTTGTTTAAATTTGTTTGAAGAAAGAAAAAACAATTTCCGTAAGTTTATTCTTGATTTAGTCTAGCGGAGTAACTATAATAGAGTGAATGGATAACAGCGAGTATCAAATTAATCATATAACATGTAGAACTAGATTTAAAGAAATGCTCAGTAAAATGGGTGATGGTACGTTCGAAAAAGATTATTGTAAAAACGATATTTTAGATTATTGGGATAAAAAAGAATGGTGGGATTATAGCACTACAGCTAATGTTTTGATTAAAGTATCTCAAAGAGGTGCTGGTAAAGTCGTAGCGGGGTGTGCATACAAAACTATAAATGATGTTCTCCATATTAAAAGAGTTTTTACAAGTACGAATTGGAGAAAGCAAGGTCATGCACACGACCTTTTAAAAATAGCTTGGCGTGCCGAATTTACATGCGCAAGGTTTTTAAGGATGTATTGTGATCGAGATGCTATTCCTTTTTACGAAAAGTTAGGTTTTACAATGCTGCATACTAATCCTGCAGGTTATGGTTATGTGTATCAACCGATGCTATTCCGTGATATGGACTTTACTTTAAAGCATTGCGAAAATTACGATGCGGAATATCTTCTAGATCAACAAGATAAGGTGTTTATTTCATACGATTTTAAATAAATAAAACTTGAAGGCGAATAAACCTATTGGTTCAAGGCGGCGGGTTGGCGGGAATATTTATATTACTTGAACTCCTTGGTTTATGAGCTTAAATATTGTTGTCATGAATAACTTATTAACTAAATTGACAACAAGTCCGAGGGCGGGACGGTACAGCCCCCTATTCGAAATTTTTAATGATTTCGATAATGCATTCTTTGCTCCTGAAAACTTTTCGAATGATAATATTCGTTTCAATGAAACGGATAAACAACTTCATGTCGAAATTGATTTACCTGGTGTAAAGAAAGAAGACCTTAAGGTCACTTACAATGAAGATACAAACTTAGCTTACGTTAAAGCTAAGAGAAATATTACCACTAAAACCGGGACAACTGAAGAAACATTTACAAGATCGTTTCGAATTGATACCGGTGATTATGAAGGAACAAAGGTTTCATCTAAGTTGTCTGATGGTGTGTTAGTTTTAACTGTACCGAGAAAGGTACAAAAAGAACATACAGTCATCGATGTAAAAGTTGACTAATAAAGGTAACAAGGCGGTCTTTAGGGGCCGCCTTTTTCTATGGATTTTTGTAGAAAATATCTTATAATATTAGTATGATCGACACCATATGTACGGTAGTAGAAGAAGTGGAAAGTTATTCTCCCCCTGGCTGTGCTTCTACATTAACTCGAAATTTTACACCCGATCATTACATAACAGGAATTAAAACTTTATGTGATTTACATAAACCTATTATTGTTTATTGTAAACCGGAAGTCGAAAAAATGATTTGCGAAGTTTTAAACGATAAAGTTGATAGGTTACCGATTTTTAAAAATTTATCTTCGAAGGATATAAACCCTTATTATGACCAAATATTGGAATTTAGTAAGAAAATAGTAGATAAAAACCCTACAGGGGTGTTCTGTTGGAACCCTATGCTTACAACTGCAAAATACTTTTTTATGCTTGATTGTATGTCAAAAGATACAAAAAAGGTTTTATGGGTAGATGCCGGTCTTTCTAACGAATCCTATGTTCCTGAAGATAAGGGCGGTACATGGCATAATTATAAACAGCAAGATTGGAAAAAATTGTACCCACATAATGACGAAGCAATTTTTAACCCTGAACTTGGAAAAAGACTTTTTAATTTACTTGAAATAACTGATGGTTTTGTTACTGGAATACCATATGTAGGGGTAGAACAAGCACAGTTTATTGAAAAGCATCGTAATAAAAGAATTCCTTATTGGTCTGCATCACCTGCAATGATTGGTTTTGTTAGAGAAAAATTAGAACGTATTAAAAAAAGCTATATTGAAGCTTTAGAACTGTATATTTCTAATTACGATAGGATTTTTACCGATATAGAAATTTTTACTTATCTTAATTCGTATTTTAACTTTAGTAAGTTCGTTTTCGAAAAATTTGACCCCACGACCGAAAAAGGTACCATATACGATACCATAAAAAACAACATTAAACATGACAAAATACGCTTTAATCATACCTTCATTCGAAAATAATATTGGCTATAAAATGGCTGCTGTAAATACATTTTTACAGCATACCCCTAAAAATATGGATATATATTTTGTATATGGGGGCAATCAAAATTTATGTAATAAAACCGAAATAAACGGTGTTTCTTTTACAGATGTATACGTAAAAACTCCCGATTCAATTTTTAATGTCCACAAAAAATTATTTAGCGTTTTCAAAAAAATATTAAAAAAAGATTATACCCACGTACTAAAAATAGACGATGATACTTTTTTATATAACATAGATACATTCTTAGATCACAAAATATCAGGTGATTATGTGGGTGAAAAAATTATTGTTGATGACGAGGAAGTGACTCGAAATATTCTTTTGCATAAAAAGAATTATAAAGTAAGAGAAGGTTATAAAGGGGATTTACCTAACTTTTATTGTTCGGGGGAATGCGTTATTTTTAGTAGAAAAGCGTTGGAATGTATTGTTAGTTATAAAGGAAAAGAAAAGTATGCAAAGTTCGGGGTAGAAGATGTAATGATAGGAAATATTTTACTATCAAGCGGATTTAAAATTAATCCAAACAAATTTTTAAATTATGAACACCCAGTAAAAATTGAAAAATTCCACAATCTTTATAACGTTCATTACAAAAAAGATCTTGTACTTTCTTAGCTTGTAATAAATATTTTTGACCAAGCAGGCTGTTTGGTGGGGCTACGATGTATGTGGTGGTACTTGTAGCTTTTGTAGGTTAGCCTGCTTGGTTTTTTTGTGGATATAAGCTATAATATCAATATGATGTCTAATAAAGAGTTAGCTGAGTGGTTTGAAACTTCTGGTAATCTAATAAAATTTTTAGAAGAATTTAATGACGAAAACGAGCAGCTTAATATGGCTTCAGAAGCAGGAAGACTTATTTTAGCTGAATTTATTATTGAGAAACTTAAAAATAAATGAAAGGTATAATTTTAGCTGGTGGTACGGGTTCACGAGTTTACCCTTCAACAAAAATAATCTCTAAACAACTTTTACCCATTTACGATAAGCCGACAATCTATTACCCTCTTTCGACATTAATTAAATTGGGTATTAAAGATATAATGATTATTACTAACGGTTTAAGTTACTCACAACTTTTAACGTTGTTTAATCAAGCAGACGGAAAAAGGAAACCATACCTGGGATTAAACTTTACTTTTAAAGTACAACCATCACCTGCAGGTATCGCTGAAGCTTTAATTATTGCAGAAAAATGGCAAGGAGATGACGATGTCTGTTTAATTTTAGGTGATAATATTTTTACTGGTATAGGTTATGAAGAAGCTTGGGATACTGGTGCTCATGTAGTTGGTTATAGAGTATCTAACCCGAGTGATTATGGGGTTATAGAAACAGAAGGTACGAATGGTCATAAAACTGTTAAATCTATAGAAGAAAAACCAGAAGATCCAAAAAGTAATATTGCTGCGACTGGCATATATTTTTATGATAATACTGCTGGAGAAAGAGCTAGAAACTTAAAGCCATCAGCTCGTGGTGAACTAGAAATTACAGATCTAAATAGAAGTTATTTGAACGACAACTCTTTAGGTTACAAAGAGTTAGATAGTAATTATGCTTGGTTTGATACAGGAAATCCAGATGAAATGTTTGCAGCGAGTATGTATGTTAAATCAATTCAAGATAGAACCCAAACAATGATTGGATGTATTGAAGGTGAAGCTTATAGGAATGGTTTTATTGATATGGATCAGCTGAGAAAGATAAAAGATAAAATGCCCAGTTGCAGTTATAAGACAAATTTAGTAATGAGTTATTTTTTCGATGAATAAAAGAGTATTAGTTATAGGTGATTTATGTACGGATGTTTTCATTTACGGGAAAGCTTCTAGATTATGTCCAGATGTTCCTGCTCCGGTTTTGAAACCTTCTAAGACTGTCGTTGATTTAGGTATGGCAGGTAACGTTGTTAAAAATTTTAAATCTTTAGGGTTAGACGTAGAATTTTTACACAACACTGAAAAAACTATAAAAAAGATTCGCTACGTTGACGAGCAGACTAATCATACTTTCTTACGAGTAGATGAAGGTGATGAAGCAGAAGAAGGATTTATTGCAGGTAATTGTTGGCATAGGCCTAGCGAATATGATGCTATAGTTATTTCTGATTATTGTAAAGGGTTTGTTACTGAATCAATTATTCGTTATTGTTGTGAAAATAATCCTAACGTTTTTATAGACACTAAAAAGGTTTTAGGAGATTTTTGTAAGAAAGCAAAAATTATAAAAATAAATGAACCTGAATATAAAGACCTTGAAGGAAAAATAAATGATGAAGAGTGGAAAGAAAATTTAATAGTTACTTTAGGTAAACAGGGTTGTAGATGGAAAGATTGCATTTATGCATCTTTTGAAGTAGAAGTTTTTGATCTTTGCGGGGCTGGAGATTCTTTTCTTGCAGCTTTAGTTTACAAATATCTAGAAACAAATTGCATAATGGAATCAATTATTTTTGCAAATGATATGGCAAGTCAAGTAGTTCAAAAAAGAGGGGTTGTTGCATGTTTTTCTAGAACAAATGGAGATGGGGAAGAAGAATTGGTTAAAAAAATAAATGCTTAAAATTAAAGAAGACAGTTTAATAGAGTTTGTTAATTTAGTAAATGAATGTTGCGAACTGATTGATGATAGTTTAGTTGAGAAATTTCTTACTACTAGGCATAGTTTCTTAAACAATACATCTCCATTAGAGGAGTTTAATCAACACGGCTTAGAAAAAATTTTAAGACTATTGTATTTCATAGATATTGGCGAAGCAGATATTTTTGAAATTGACATTTAACAGATGTTAAATATAATAAAGATATGAAAACAACTTGGTATGTTGTAAAAGAATTAGCAAAAGATGACATTTGGTTTATTCTTTTCCTAAACGTTTTAGTGTGGACTTTATAGCCGATGTGGTGGAATTGGTAGACACGGCAGACTTAAAATCTGCTTCCTGTTGAGGGAGTAACGGTTCGAGTCCGTTCATCGGTACCATTTTATGAAAAAAGAACAAAAAATTTTATGGTGGGTAGCAATTGCAATGGCAGTTTGTCTTAATTGTATTATTGCAGCTATGACCATTAGTTAGCGCTTGTAGCTCAATTGGACAGAGCGACGGACTTCTAATCCGTAGGTTGAAGGTTCGAGTCCTTCCAGGCGTACCATGCCAGCTTAGCTCAGTGGTAGAGCGTCGGTTTTGTAAACCGTTGGTCCTCGGTTCGAATCCGAGAGCTGGCTCCATTAAAATAAATATATATGTTAACAAGAAGCCAGTGTACTGAAATTTTGCTTGAAAGAGGGTATGTTAGGGATGACTACCCAGGTATATGGATCAAGGATAATAATAAGTATGCTTGGTTTATTGCTGTACAAAAAGAAGGGCTTAAGTTTGATTCTAAAAGCTGGGGACCTGAAATCACCGAAGTAAAACGAAGGTGGAAAGAAAGAAAAAAGAATGGTTTAAAAGGTTAATTTTATTAACCGTAATATTTTTTTCTGGGTGTAGGGGTACGTGGGTATGGCAGGAAGACTATCCTAAACATAGAACAATGTCGTTTAAATGTCCGCGTTGGAATTATAACGAAGCTTATGATGAGCTTCATCACATTTACACAACTAGACAACATGAGCCTGTGACAATAAAAAATGCAAATAGAAAAACCTTGGGGGATAAAGGACAATGATATACAATCTAGAAGTATTAAATCATGGAGCGAAAGGCAACAAAGAACAGCTGAAATGAAAAGTCAATCTACAGTTAGACGAGCTAATTCAGATAATTTATTTGCTAAATTTATTGCTGCGCAAGTAGAAGAAACTCATATGTATAATGCATTATATGACATACCTAGTAGTGATGTTTTAGATATTACAGTATGAAGTTCAATGACTATATAAGGGATTATAGGAGAAAACACTATAAAGATTTAAAAAAATTCTGTAAAATTTTAGGAGTAGATTATTCAATGTGGAGAAAAATTGAAAGAGGTATTAACCCTCCACCAAAAAGAACATTATTAAAAAAATTTGCTAATTTAGTATATATGTTAGGATATGAAGAACAACAAATGTACGCTCTAGCAAGAAGATGGGTACCTTCAGAAGATACTAATTCTGGAAATCATATTTTAATTGATAAAGACTCACCAGCTGAATGGAGAGATAAAATGGTAAAGGAAAACACGCCAGATTATGATCATAAGTATTGGAAAAACCGTTAATTGCACTTCGTCTCCGTTGATCTCCCGTTAGTCTCTTAGTTTCCTTTAATCGTATAACGTTGTACTTTATTATACCATCTTTCTAAAGAGATGAGCATATCTATTTTAGCTTTACTTTCATAAAAAGTAGGGTGAAAAGATTTAGTTTTACCTATAATTTCTTTGGGAGTGTACTTTTTATTTACATCATTTAATATGTTTATTTTATCGTCTATTAATGCATATGTTCCTGTATCAGAAATAACGTCAGTGAAAGTTGCTTCATCAAAATTTTTAGTTTCATTTTGACTTTGTTTTAAATTGTCGAAAACTTTATTCATAAAAAATTTAAAATGATTAGTATTGTTACCTGAAATCATACCCAAATTAACCATTCTTCCATAAACTAGTTCTATCTCATGAATTGGAGTATTTTCATAAGTTTTTAAAGCAAAGGAATTATCTGCTAAAGTGGAAATAATATCATCTGTAAAGTCTTCAAATATTGCAATATCAGGATCAATATATGTTGCTTTATCAAATTCAATAACACAATTAAAAAATGATTCTAATTTATATGCACAAAATCGATTATAGCTTAAACTTTCACCGCAGTGCACAATTTTATCCATATCTAAATTATCGTCATTAAAATTGAAAATTTTAGATTCAAATTTTCTTACTTCACAACCCAATCCGCGAAGTTGTTCATAATCTTTATTGTTACCATAAAAATAAACTAAGTAATCTTTCGTAAGATTTAGTTTTTTAAGAAAATGGTATTGCGACTCTACAAATGGAAGAAATCCCAAATTAGTAAACGTCACATATTTCATGAACTTATTTAACTTGAATCCCAAAAGTTAAATATTATCATAAGCTTATGAGCGATAAAATTCCGTACTCTAAAGTTAATAAGTCTGTAAAACCTGCTGCAAGTCCTAAAGTTAAGACTTCGAGTATCAAGTCAAATACTAACTCTGGAGCTGGAAAAGGGGATAAGCCAAGACACGATATCTCTGCTTATTCAGATAACTACGACGATATTAACTGGGGATAAAATGCCTAAACAAAGAGAATTAGATTTTACTTATCTTGAGATGGCCACTTCATGGTCTCAACTCTCAAAAGCTAAACGAAAAAAGGTAGGGTGTTTGGTTGTTAAAGATGGTCAAATTATTTCAGATGGTTATAATGGTACGCCAAAGGGTTATGACAATGACTGTGAATTTGAAACAAGATTTGGTTTTGAAACTAGACCAGAAGTTCTTCATGCAGAATCAAATGCATTAATGAAGTTAGCTAAAAGTACTAACAGTTCAGAAAATTGTACAATTTATCTTACTTTAAGCCCTTGTTTTGAATGTTCTAAACTTTTAGTTCAAGCAGGGGTAAAAAGAGTAGTTTATAATGAACAATATAGGGATACTTCCGGTTTAGAATTTTTAAAGGTTAATGGTATAGAAGTGGAGCAATTAAAAATGTATAAAATAAATGAATCTTGATATTACTTTATTGTTTGGTAGTTTAATGTCTATAAGCTTTGCTTTATGCTTTGCACCTCAAGTTTATACAATGTATAAAAATAAAAGTTCTAAAGACGTTTCGTTGGGGATGTGTATTTTACAAATATTAGGTAACGTTGGCGGTTTAGGATTAGCGTTTACTCAAACATCTGATATTTGGTTTAAGATAAATTATGGGTTTGGCCTAACTATGTCGCTAGCATTAACTTACTTTTGGTGGAAGTATCGTATAAATATTAGATATGCCTGAAAAAGACACGAAAATATCTTTCGCTCAGTTAGATAATTTCTTAAAAATAGCGCCTATTATAGGTATTTGTGCGCTTGCTTATTTACAGACCTTATTTCCTTCTAAAGCTGATTTTGAAAAAATTCATGATGCTATGCACGATGTAGAAAAACAAGTATTACAATTAACTTCATTGCAAAATAATGTTAGTGATAATTCACGTGCAATTGCAGATATACAAAAAAGTATTCAAAAAATACAAATTGATATAGTTAAGTTAGAAAAATTGCCTTGATTATTTTTTAGATTACTCTAAAATTATTACATGGCTAAAGTTAAATCTACTACAAAAATAACATTCGGTAAACCTCCTAAGAAAAGAAAGGGTCAAGTATCTAAAGCTGACTCTCCTAACAAAAAGAGTAAAAAATATAAAAAACCATATCGTGGTCAAGGAAGATGAACGATTTTTGCGTAGAAACCACTGCAATTCATGATGAGTGGATTGAAGAGTATAATAAAAATTTTGATGACTTATCTGAAAGATTAAACGACGTTCAATTTTTTTGTGTAACCAATAAACCCGATAAGGTTTTAAAAAAAGAAAATATTGAAGTTGTTGATATTAAAAAATATACAGATATAGATTTTACTAAAAATTATAGTTTTGAAACCGGTTTTGCTCCCATTTTACAAGCTACTAGATATGGGTTTTATGAAGCCTATGATGCTGGGTTTACTAAAGTTTTACATCTTCAAACCGATGCATCATATCATAGAGATGAAGGTTGTAAAATTAAATCAGAAGAACTAAGCAAACATTTTAAACGAGGAGTTTACTTTGAACTTGGAGGTAATTTACTGAATCTTCTTTATGCAAAAGATTTAAAAGCTAAAGATTTAGTAAACAAATATTCTTTAAAAAGAGAAATGGAGAAGATTGCTGTTGGAGACGACCCGGTAGTATTTTTAAAATTCGATTCTAAAGATCAATTCAAATTATTTTTAGATAAATTAGAAGAACTTTGCGAAGAAACTAAAAAGGAAGAAGCATACACTACAGGGTTATCTTTAGAAATTTCTTTAGCTATGCATTTTGCAGGGGTAAGATCGTATTTTAATTATCATAGTCCTGTACATTTATCTGTAGAAAGATTCTTCGACGTTAACAACGACTATCTCCACGTGAGACATTATGATGATAGAGACCCAGAAATGGCTAGAAATCTCGGAATAACAGTATAAAATATTTTTATGAACTCAACTGCTGATAAGTTTGTAAAGGGTATCTATTCAGAATATGTAGGGCAACGAAGTCAAGTACTAGCTGAAATAGAAGTGTATTTAAATTCACCTGTTGGTGTAGGCGAACATAGTAAAATTTCTGTAGAAATTAAAAATAGATTAGAAGAACTTGCTAATCTTGATGATGTTGTTCACACCATTGAAAAGCATTTTGATGTTAATGCTGCAGCACCGACCCCTCCTGTAGAAGATCAAACAGCTGAATAATGGATACGGTTATTGTATCTGCAACTTCTAAGGAATTTTATACTGATACCGATCTTTATAAAAGTTTAACACTTCATAAACTAGTCGACATGTATGCACGACCTGGGTTAATAGACGTGTTAGATATTAAAACTGAAAATAAAGAAGGTCTTACATCAGTTTATAATAAGTTTTTAGAAAAATATTCGCATAAAGATACAATAATATTTGCTCACGATGATATTAAAATTGATTCGGTAGACTTCATTAACACAGTTAACTCCTTCTTGCATGAGAAGGAGTTTGCTGTTGCTGGTTTAGCCGGAGGAAGTAATTTACAAATTAAAAAACCATTTTTATGGCATTTAATTACAAAAAAACAGACACAAAGTGGTATTGTTTTTCACCCTCATGAAGGTTTTAACTACCCAACAACATTTGGACCAACACCAAAAGAAGTAGCGATACTCGATGGTTTATTTTTAGCAGTAAATGTTAAAAAGATAAAAGAAAAAAATATTAGATTTGATGAAAACATAAAAGGGTTTCATCAGTACGATTTAAAATTTTGTATTGATTGTAAAAAAGCAGGTTTAAAACTAACAACAGTACCTATAAACGTCATACATAATTCTCCAGGTCTTAGTAATATAAACGATAAAGGATTTTTGGAGTGTCAAGAATATATAATTAATTCTATTTCTTCCGATTAACTAAAGGTTTAGCTGGATTAGTTATTGGATTCTGATTTGCTTTTGCTTCTTTTCTTACCTGTTCATTTGACTGTTTTAAATCTAAAGGTAAGTTAGCAAATTTATGTGAGTGGTAATAACCTATCACTGAGTTAGGTACGCCACCACCAAGGACAGGATATACACCTTTTGAAGAACCTCTGGTTATTGTGACAGTACCAATTTTCAACAATGGGACAGTTTCACCAAATATTTGAGTTCCTTCTGTTTCTTGAATTTCTAGAGGTGCAGTAACGTGGTTAACTGAAAGTTCACCATCAACATGTAACCCGCCTTTTATAATTGCATTACCATTAACACCTAAATTAGAGTCAATTAAAACCTGGCCACCTTGTTTATTTTTAATTGAAACTATATCAGCTTCTAAACTTAGCCTTTTACCACCCGATATATTAGTTTCAAATTCAGACGAAAGGTTTAATTGTTCACCAGCAACGTTGGTAATGGTACCTGATATATCAACAGCACCATAGGACTTCATATTAATACCACCCGAACCTACAGCAATGTTAAATCTGCTTGCAACGTTTAAAGAATATGATCCACCTGGCATATCATCCACGTGAACATATTCAAACATTGGGCTTTCTTTCATACCTACGTATGCTCCCAATTCATCTAAATTTACAGAACTATTTGTAATTTTACCAACGCTGTCAACTCTAACGTTACCAAAATCATTCATAACTAGTCCTATATTTTCTACTTTATTTTTTGTAACGTCAATAATATAGTTACCACCAAGGCCCATTTTCTTTTCAATATCAGCTAATTGAACAATTCGTTTTTTATATTCTGTTCTATATGCATCAATAGTTTTTCTTGGGTCTTCTACCCAACTACCACCTTCACTACTTGGACTTATACCCGTACCGTTACATACGGGGCATCTAGATGTAGGGGGTAAATTAGTTAACGAAGGACCTTTTCCATTTAAAGGTGATACAGTTATGTCTGGTAAAAAGCCAATTGCTGCAGTTGCTCTATTTACTAATGCTCCGATAGGATTAAATTTAGCAGCTTCATCATTAGTTACAAGATATTCTTTTCCTGTTGACCCCAAACATACGGGGCACGGGGCGAACTCCCCTTCTCTTTCTTGCAATGTAGAAGTAAGTTTTAAAAATTGACCTGCTTCAAATTTTTCAGCTCTTTTTGTTTCAAAAAGTTGTTTTATATTTGCTAAGCTAGCTACTATATCATGCCATTCTTTAAAATATTCTTCCTTTAAATTACCGGTCTTTAAATAATAGTCCCCTCTTACAATATAATCTAAATCTCTTTCTGTGTATATATTTCTAAAACCTCTTACTGTATCATATTGATCTTGAAGCACTAATTTTTGGTCATCATGAGTAGCTAATTCTACATTTGTTTTTAAAGCAAACTGTTTGAATGAACCATTATATCCTGATATTTTTAAACTTTCTCTATAATCAGAATTTACAAATTCTATAGTTCCGCCTTTTTGATTTATAATGTATTTGTTTTTATAATATTCAACATCTGATTCATTAGTAGCTGATAAACTTCTATTTTCAAAACCACCGGGGTAATCATAACCACTTTTACCACCGTACATTTGTTCCCAGTCAAATTGTCCGTAGCTAGCAGCAAAGTAAACCGGAAATAAAGGATCACCATCATGAAAAAACACCCAAACATGAGCACCAACAGAAGGTACAGCAAACGATCCTTTTACTTTATTTGAATATACACTTGGGGTATAATCGAAAGAATTTATATTTACATTGTTTACATTATTATCAGAACTGTTAAAAGCATCATTTACTTTGAATCGATATTTTTCGTAAACGTTACCTTCTTTCTCACCAATTAAATCTATATTTTGTTGAGCTGTATCATTATTTTGTTCTTTTAAATTTGTTTCATCAGCTTGAAACCCACTTAAACCTGAAAAGCTACTATCTGAATTAGAAGCATAATTAGGAAATGCGTTTAATCTACCGGAGCTCATTTCCCCGGTAATGGGAGAAGCACAAATGCTCCATGGTAACATTTTTTTAAGATCTTCAACTATATTATTAAGATCGCTATCAATGTTTGCTCCTAAAAATTTAAACTTTTTATCTTCCGGAATTTCATTCCAGTTTTTATATACGGTTGGTGATACATGAGGTACAAAAATTTTTACCCTCCCTCTAGCTAGGGGGTCATTATTTTGTATCACAATACCTAAATAGTTTCCGTAATATTCCTTCATTCGTCAGTGGTTATAATTTCTAATGTTTGAGTTTCGTCTGGTACCTTTACTTTAATTTCTTCAACCCCGGTACTGCTTCCAATAGTTACATCTAAATCAAAAATAGAACCTGGCTCTTTTCTAGCGCCCATTTTTTCTTTTAATTTAGCTTGCGTATCTTTAAATGCGTTCCCCGTTCTTTGATTTACTTCTTTAACTGAACCTTCAAAAAGAGCTTTCTTTGATACATCAACATTTTTATCAATTAATTTATCTACTATACCAGGTTGTTTTCTAACTTGTACTTTATCTCTTTTAGTAAATGCAATATCATTTTCACAACCTAAAAATTTAGATAAAGTTAATCTACCCAACTCTTGTTGGTTGTTCATATTTAAAAATTTTAAAGAAAGGGCATTTTCTAAACCGTCTAGAGTACCGGTAATTGTATTTTGTATATCTTTTAAAGTTTGTTCAAAAGCTTCTGATATACTATTTCCTACCCCAGTTAAAGGAGGTACTTTAAATTGATCTAATGTAGGTATACCTAACCCAACGGTAAATATACCAAGTAAGTCTTTTACTTTATCTCCTATACAATCTATAATCTGCCCTAAATTCATATCGATTGCAGAGTTTCTTTTTACGTCTGCAATATCTCTTGGAATAGCATTCCCTGCTATATCGATAAAATTTTTGGAAGTTAGTTTATCTGTGTTTAATAAATTAGAGGTTTCGGTAGGAAGTTTGGTTGTATTAATTACTTGATTAGAAAGATTTTCTTTTAAAGTTTCTACTCTTTTAAATGGGTCTGTAATACCAGATATAGTACCGGATACGGTATTCTTTATACCAGAAAACAAACCTGAAGTTGTGCTTGTAACCGACTGACTAAGACCGGAAAAATTACCTGTGACTAATGATTTAGCAAAATCAAAAGTACCACCCACCAAATTGGTAGACGTGCCTACAACACCACCTACTAAATTATTAACACCTCCAGTAATACTAGAGAATGTATTTTTAGCAAAATTAGTAACAGCGCTTGTAGGTCCTGTCCAAATCATTTAAATTATTTAATTGGTAAATCTCTTAAACAAGCTTGATATTCTATGAATGCATAATATAATATTCATATGCGTTTATGTGTTATTCCAGATATACATAATAGGATTAAACCTACACAAGAAATTATTGCTAAAGAACTGAATGAAGTAGACGAATTTATTTTCCTTGGAGATTATTTTGACCATTTTTATGACGGGCCAGAAGATGTCGGCGCTACAGCTATGTATATAAAAGATCTTTATGAAACCGGTAAATTTAAATTTTTAATTGGAAATCACGATTTACATTACATTATTGATCATCCTGCTCTTAGAGCTTCTACATGGACTAGAGAAAAATTCGACGCAGTAAACAATATTATTGATGAAGATATGTGGTCTAATTTTTTATGGAGTTATCAAAAAGGCAATTGGTTATTTTCTCATGCAGGTATTAATTCTGCTGATTATAAACCGGAAAATATTGATGATGAATTAAACTCTCATATAGAAAATGTAGTGGAAAATGATCTTACTAGATCAGAATATTTTTCTCCTTATGGTAAATTTTGGTTAAAATATCTTTCTAATAATCCGCCTTATGCTGCTACTGATGATGGGCCTCTTAATCAGATGATAGGTCACACAGTATTAGCAAACTGGAATATGAAACAATTAGTTGGTTATAGAGTTTACTGGATTGATACTTGTTCTCAACATTATGCAATAATTGATCTTGAAGAAAACACTGTTAATATCAAGAGAAGTGATTATAATCATTCATATCATCCAGGTGAAATAAAATGGTTAAACAGAATAAATCAAATCCAAAGTTTATAGCTTTTACAGGACCGGGTTGTTCGGGTAAAAGTACGTTAATTAAGAGTTTAGACTTTAATAAACTTCTTAAAAGCGAAGTTCATAATATAGATTCGCATACAAGATCTTTAAAAGGTCGGGGTTATCCGATTAATAGTGAAGGTAGCGACGATACGCAGATAATGATTACGTTAGGTCATTATATGAATATTAAAAATGATATTGGAATGGATTGTATTTTTGATAGATGCGTATTAGATGGGTTTATATATACAAAGTGGCTTAACAGATTAGATCAAGTATCTCT
>CESK01013627.1_pt1 | contig 36335 bp, 40 predicted proteins | sample 531091 | NCBI WGS metagenome assembly CESK01 (sample SAMEA2621271, study PRJEB7988) | marine metagenome | biome: marine biome (ENVO:00000447); feature: surface water layer (ENVO:00002042); material: "saline water (ENVO:00002010), including plankton (ENVO:xxxxxxxx)" | depth 5 m
TTTAGCGTACTCCATGACCGTTTTTAACGACGTTTTATCGTTATCCATGCCAATAGCGCCGTTATACGACTTTTCCCCCGCCGACAAAGCGGTAGCGCCAGCTGCTGAATCCGTCACCCAGGTATCGTCTTCCGGATAAGTGGTTGCGGCCCCGGTGAGGTAGTGGTCGAACTGTGTTTCAGCAATGTCTTTGGTGTCTAAATCAGACATGGCATAGCGGTAAGCACTGATAAATTCAAAGCCCATACCATCACCAATGACATAAATAATATTGGGCTTCTGCTCTTCAGCCACCGCGCCCGGTGCACTCAGCGCAACCCCGATGGCTGCGGCTGCTAAGGTTTTTTTCATACGACAACTCCGTTTAATTCTGTAACGCTCTTTGTATAGCCTGATTATATCAAGCCCTAAATGTCAGTGATATGACAACAAACCGCAATTTAATCGCGTCTCGCCGTGAATGAGCCGTCGGCCAGTCGAACATCGACCGGTTCGCCACTAGCAACGTCATCCGCACGACGCACAACCTCGCCACTATCTTTACGAACAATGGCGTAACCTCGCTCCAGCGTATTCAGCGGGCTGACCAGGTTCAATGACTGCATCAATTGCCCTTGCCGAGACTTTTTGTCTCTCAGTAAACGCGCCATGACTTGCGGCAAACGCTGCTGAAGAATTGTCAATTGCTGTTGGTATTGTGCCAGTCGTTTTTCCGGATGCACGGATTGCAAGCGCCTCACTAAATGCGTGTGCTGCTGACGCTGACGCATAAGTTGCTGAGTCAGCGCCCGACTCGCACGCGCCTGTAACTCGTCAGCCAGTTGCGACTGTTGTTGCAGCAGTCGTTGTGGATGCTGCTGTTGCAGGCGTGTTTGCAAAAATTGCCATTGTTGTTTGAGGCGTTGTATATGCCTTAACTGAGCCTGTTGCAGCCGCTGCATTAACGCCTGAGCACGCTGCAGTTGCTGTTGCTGGTCTCGCGTGACCAACTCTGCCGCAGCCGATGGTGTGGGTGCTCGCATATCAGCAACAAAGTCTGCAATGGTGAAGTCAATTTCGTGACCGACCGCACTAATCACCGGCATCGGAGCGGTAGTCAGCAGCCGGGCAAAACCTTCATCGTTAAAACACCACAAGTCTTCCAGTGAGCCACCGCCGCGCGACACTAGCAGCACATCCACTTCATTACGCTCAAACGCCGTTTGCGCCATAGATTGAAGTTGGGCTACTGCGGCTTCTCCCTGAACCGACGTCGGATAGATAATCACTTCAACGCTGGGGTCCCGCCGTTTCATAACCGCTAATATGTCTTTTATTGCCGCCCCGGTTGGTGAGGTCAGCACACCCACTTTGCGAATGTGCTCCGGTAATGGTCGTTTGCGATCGGCCGCGAATAGTCCTTCAGCACCGAGTTTTGCTTTCAATTGCTCGTAGCGCTGTTGTAATAAGCCCTGTCCGGCGTCTTCCAGGTGCTCGACAATTAGCTGATAGTCACCGCGCGGCTCATACAAGGTCACTTTGGCTTTCACCAGGACTTGTGAACCGTTTTGCGGGCGCATAGCCGCTCGCTGATTGGCGCCTCGGAACATGGCGCAACGTACTTGTGAGCGTTCATCTTTCAGCGTGAAATACCAATGCCCAGAGCCCGGCGCGGCAAAATTAGAAATTTCACCCACCAGGCTTATTTGGCGAAAACCCTGCTCAAGTAACTGGCGGATTTCACCATTCAGCTGACTGACCGAGTAAACCATCGACATATTCGACCTCCATTCAATGCGCTGATACTACCACAGAATTCAAAACAATAATTTCGCATTTGGACGTCTAAATGTCTTGACGGCTTTATATCCATTTATTATTGTCGCTGTATTGTCGTTTCAAATTGACGGAGGCCGCTATGGTTCTTCCTATTGCTCGTTCATTTCATACGCAAACGCCTTATGGCCGCTTAAAAGGGTATCGGTATGGCTTTCCCGATGCCCCGGCTATTGTTGTACAGGGCGGTATCAGCGCAACCGGAAAGCTTTGGACACCGTCCGGCGATGGTTGGTGGCAATCGCTGCATCGGCTCTTCGCAGACACTGACGATTACCAATTTATTAGCTTTGACTACTTCGGCGGGTTAGGCGGCTCTGATTGTCCCGACACTCCGCTGTCCGTACGAGAACACAGCAATGCTATTCATCACGCATTGCAAGCGGTATTGCCGGACGAGTCTCTGCACGGCTGGATTGGCGGCTCATTCGGAGGTGTTTTAGGCCTCCAGTACGCACTGGATAACCCAGAGTCGCTTGAGCGGCTAAGCGTTATTGGAGCGGCTCATAAACCATCGGTGCACTCGTCTTTATTGCGTTATTTCCAACAAGCGCTCATACAACGCTGCAACGATTCACAATTGGGTATTGTATTAGCCAGAGCACTGGCCATGCTCAGCTACCGCAGTGCGGAAGAGTTTGAATCGCGCTTTAGTAGCAGCGATGACGCTTTCGAGTACCTACTTTATAAAGGTGAACGACTGCTTAAAGAAAACGGTAACAGCTCACGCAGCCTGTTCACTCATCTCACACCCGTGTTGAACGAATACAGCATTAATCCTGAGCCTATCGAAACGCCAGTGCATTTAGTTGACTTCACCAGTGACACCATTGCGCCACCAAGCCTAGTCACGGAGCTTGAAACCCTGCTACCCAACTGTACGTCACATGTGTCCGTTCAAAGCGAATACGGGCACGACGGATTTATAAAGAACGTGCCCCAATACGGCACGTCACTGACACATTTTTTATTTGAAACGCATTTGGAGACCATATGAAAGACGAAACCTTATCCATTCATCATGGCTACGACACCGACCCAACCACCAAGTCAGTAGCTACGCCGATTTATCAAACGGCATCGTACGAGTTTGACAGCGCTCAGCACGGAGCTGATCTCTTCGACTTAGCGGTTGAAGGCAATATCTATTCACGCATTATGAACCCCACCAACGACGTGCTGGAAAAACGGGTTGCCGCCCTTGAAGGGGGTGTTGCCGGTCTCGCAGTCGCTTCAGGTATGGCGGCCATTGAATACACCCTAATTACTTTGGCAAGTCAGGGCGACAATATCGTTACCACCCCACAGCTTTATGGAGGCACCTATACACTGTTTCGCCATATGCTGCCGTCGCTCGGTATCGAGGTCCGTTTTGCCGAATCAGACAATGCGAAAGACATTGAAGCACTTATTGATGAGCGCACCAAAGCGGTTTACTGCGAAAGCATTGGTAACCCCGCAGGAAACATTGCCGACTTAGAAGCACTGGCGGGAGTTGCCCACACTCATGGCGTACCGCTCGTCGTTGATAATACCGTCGCTACGCCTATTCTTTGTAAGCCCATTGAGCATGGCGCTGACATCGTCGTTCATTCATTGACGAAATACATTGGTGGTCACGGTAATTCAATTGGTGGACTTATAGTCGACTCAGGCAAATTTGACTGGCTGTCACAAAAGGCGCGTTTCCCACAATTTAGTAATCCCGAACCGGCTTATCACGGTGTGGTTTATACCGACGCATTCGGACCCGCCGCTTTTATCGCAAGAGTCAGAACCGTGGCTCTGCGTAATACGGGCGCCTGTTTGTCGCCCTTTAATGCCTTTTTATTGTTGCAGGGACTGGAAACTCTGACTTTGCGTATTGAGCGACACTGCGAAAACGCAAAGGCTGTCGCCGACTATCTACTACAACATCCTAATGTTGAATGGGTGAATTACGCAGGTTTGGCTCAGCACCCACACTATGAACTTGCTGCCAAATATGTGACTGGCGGGTTACCTGCATCATTGCTTACCTTTGGCATAAAAGGCGGTTACGAGGCAGGAGTTAAGTTTTATGACAAGCTTGGCTTGTTTAAACGGTTAGTGAATATCGGCGATGCAAAGTCGCTTGCCTGCCACCCTGCTTCTACCACTCACCGTCAGCTGTCGGAAAAAGAGCAAGCTGCTGTTGGAGTTAAACCAGAAGCCATCCGCTTGTGTGTCGGCATAGAGCACATTAGCGATATTATTGCTGACTTAGAGCAGGCATTAAGCATTTAATATACCGAAAAAAGAAAAGCCACCGGACGGTGGCTTTCTCATCTCTAACAGGCGCATGAATTTTATGCGTCGTCCTTTTTCAAATGAACGTCCATTTGAGGAAAGGGAATACCAATACCTTCCTCGTCTAAACGGTCTTTAATGCGCTCTAACAAGTCCCAGCGCGTTGGCCAGTAGTCTTCATTTTTGGTCCACGGACGTACATTAAAGTCTACAGAAGAAGCGCCAAGCTCCGTCACTGTCACCACAGGCTCAGGATCTTTCAGAACCCGTTCGTCACTGGTAATAACGTCCATAAGTACTTGCTTCGTTTTTTGCAAGTTAGCGCTATAACTCACACCAATGACCAAATCGATGCGACGCAGTTCTTCACGATTGTAGTTGGTAATTGGGCCACCGATAATTTCCGAATTCGGCACAAAGATAATTTTACGGTCCGGCGTTTTCAAAACCGTCTGGAAGATATTGATTTGTTCAACCGTGCCGGAAACCCCGCCAGCGTCAACGTACTCGCCCGCACGGAACGGACGGAACATAATAAGTAATACGCCCGATGCAATGTTCGACAGTGACCCTTGCAGTGCAAGGCCAATGGCCAAACCTGCCGCACCTAAAATAGCAATAAAGGACGTAGTTTCGACCCCGACATGCGACAGCGCCATCATAATGGCGGCAATGAAGATAACGGTTTTTACAATAGCGCTGACGAAGCTAATAACTGCGCCGTCCACTTCGCGTTTTTGCATGCCTTTGGACATGACCCGGGTAACGCCATTCGCCACTATTTTACCAATAATCAAAATGGCAATCGCAATAATAAACTTAATCGAAAACTCGATAAGCATATCCTGATTGTCGTTTATCCACTGAACGATGCTGTCCATAATATTTCCTTATTTAGCAATAACTAAACTATGATTTTCCCAAAATAGCGCTTATTACGCCTATTCGCAAACGCATTTACAGGCGGAACGAGTAGCGCCCCTGCGCGTCTGGCTGACCCATGTATTGAATAAACTTTGCCAGGCCTTCTGGCGTTCGCGGTGTTGGTTTTACGGTACCTGACGCTTTAATGTCCTGACTATTGATACTCGCATCAACTTCCAGACTTAAATCGTTGTCGCCTTTCATGATTAATGCGACGGAATTATCGTCATGACACCCTAGCTCGACCGGAAAGCTCCCTAGTGACTGCCATTGTCCATTGACCAGCACCTGAATATTGTCGCCGCTGGCACTACCTTCTAAGTTATCGCACCAACGCACAGGCCCCGGCGCTGTCACCACGTACTCACTTACGTCTAGTTCCCAGCGACCTTTCGTTTGCAATGGCAGCTTGGTTTGAGCGATATCCAATAATGCGCCTAAGCTACCGCTGGCCTTTATATTTTGCGCACCAATACGGGTCGAGCTAGCTAATAAACGTCCCTGCAACGAAAATGGATTATTCTGTTTTGGCACTTTGACATCAACAACCAGATCGCCGAGGAAAATCGATGACACTTGCCAGTCCCAGCTAAGATCGTTAATGACATTACCATCGACCACGACTTGTCCGGCAGCTCCTTGCCATAAGGTTCCAGACACTTGCGTCAATTGAATGTTATTCGGCAATGGCATCCAATAAATAACGCGTGCCGGCAACAATACCAACAAGGTTATTAAATAAGCCAAAACAAGCCAGGGCAGCCAGCGCTTTAATTTCATGAGACGTCTTTCACCAATAGTTTTCGTAATCGGACACTACCTGGTTGTTCAAGCCGGGCAATATCAGCACCGGTTAGCTGTAAACCAAAGTCACTTTCCAGCGCATTCATAAACTGAAGCAGTTGATTAAATGGCACTGTGTCCACCGTGACCAGATACTCTTCACCTTGCGGCTGAATACGCGCCAACTCAATGTCATACTGCGCCGCAGCCTGGTTAATACGCTGGCTGAGGGAGCCCTTCACGGTTGAGCTTTTAGCACTTCTACCTTCCATGCTTTTATATCGCGCTATCGCCTGTTGTACCCATTGATACTGGTCTTGCTGAGACTTCAAACGGTTCTCCGCCTGTATCACTGACTGAGAACTTGGCAACCAAACAATGAAATATAAAAACGCAATGGCCAATACAATGGCTAATGCGCTTAGCAGGCGCTGCTCACGGCTATTAAACTGCTGCCAACGGTTATAAGCAAGCTGACGATAAGGCTCAAAAATTGCTTTAAGTTTATCCATAACGTTACCCCTGAAGCTCTATAGTCAGTGCGCCGGAAACCTGGCTTCCGCGGTTACTCATCGACCCAGCCTCTATGGCTACACCGTTATTTTGAGCCGCCCGCTGAAAAGCTTCCAATTGTGAAAAGCTCTCAGCTGTTGCCTGCAGTCGCAATTCATTATTTTGAAAACGCAGCAATTCTAGCTTCACCGCCGGTTCGGCCTGAAATGCTGGTTGCAAGCTATCCAGGGCTGCTATAACCGAGCTTTCAGTATTTCCGGCACCGCCCAGTCGTTCAATTTTCTGCTGCAACTGTGCTCTTAAATTGACAATACGGCTTTCGCCAGGAAATGCCTCACGATAAAGCTGCTCTGCCTTTACCTGCAAAGACGCTCGCTGCTGCTCAAGTTGCCAGTATTTTATGCCATTGAGAGTGATAGCCAACACAAATAATACACTGGCAGCAATAGCCAAAGGTTTCCATGGCAAACTTGACGACTGTCGCTGCTTTCTCGCACGAAAAGCTCCTTGCCTGAGGTTGATTTCAGCATTGCTTTGTAAAGCCGCGACAGCAATTGTCATGGGCACTTCAATATCGGCAGACTCTAATACGCTAGGCGGCTGAGGCCAGTCTATAGCACCATAGTGAATGATTTTTTCAGGCGGCTCATATTCGCTGCTTAATATGGGGGCAAGTTCAGAAAATGCGGCTCGCTCCACCGCAAAGCCTTGCCAGACCGAGGTTCTTACCAGAACGCTATGACCCAATTCAATAGCGTGCCATTCATTCTCGTGAGCCGGCAGTAGGAAAATATCAGGCAACCAACGGTTAGACTCAATTCCTGACTCTGACAGAACACCCAACCACTGTTGCATATGTGCTTTTTCTACAACGGCCACCGGTATTGTCGAGGCTTTTGTTTCCGGCCAGGCAAAATGCAGCGTTTCTATGTCTGCCGCAAGTTCTTCTTCCAACGCATACGGAATAACTTTATCCAAATGCTTTTTACTCCCCGTCGGAAGGGTAACCTGAGTTAAAAAGACATCTTGACCCGGAACAGCAATAACCACATCACTGCGTGACGCTTTATCCGCCAACTGTGACAGCTCTTCGGTTGACTCCAGCTCGCCGCTGGCAATAAGCTCCTGTTGCTGGTTATGCCACAACACCCAGGGAATGCTTTCTGTTGTTCCAAAAGCAGGCAGTCGTATTATTAGCGTTTCCTGCATGTTTTATTCTCCCATCGCACGGTACAAGGTGGCTACTTCGCCGTTGTTAACGTGCAGTACTGAACGGGCTTTCATTTCAACATCGCCCCATTGTATATATGCGGTTAGCTGAAAGTATTCACTTTCAACATCAAGTTCTGACAGTTCGCCGTTAAGCTCTGATTTCACATTGGCAATAGCTTCAACTTCATCGACCTCTTCATTCGACTCATAGCCTGTTTCCGGCCTGTTCGACAAGAAGGATTGCGCATCTTGTAACGACATTTTACCTTCTGTCACTGCTGTCAGTAATGCAGCTTGATCTTCTTTAAGCGTATTCACGTTAATCATTAATGCCGTTTCATTCGGTATTACGCAGACATAAGGACGCAGTTTGCGAACGACTTCCCGACTGTATCCCCTAATCATGCGCAGCTCGCTAACGTCCAGTAGTAAGCTGTTTGCCGCTAAGTATGGCTTAGGCAGTCCCTGATAATCAGGATCTTCAGCACCATTTGAACCCGACAGCTGAGTGTCACCGTCTATCCAGTCAACCAGGCTATCGGTTAACCCCTGCGCCTGATATTCATCGAGTTCAACACCTTGCAATAGCGCTTTATATTGGCGCTTACGTCGTTCCAGCGTGCCAGGGTCTTCCTCATCCGTCACCATACTGTTCAAATTAAAACAACTGGATAAGTCTCTCACACGAGCCGCTATCTGCCCACCTTCAACCGGGAACGGACCGCTTCGGCTGGCCCAGCTTTGTTGGTTATTCGCGACACCATCATTTTCGTTTAACTCGCGCTTTAACGCTTCTTTTAAAACATCCTCAGCGCTTAGCCACATCCAGTAAGTTTGTTCAGCTTGCTGCAAGTTGCCCATGCGGGTTATTTGCATTTGCAGTTTACTTCCGAGGTTCACTGCTATCACCGAAACCAGAGCAATAACCAGCATGACCGTTATGAGCGCGGCGCCTTTTTGACGAGAGTTTTTAGTCTGCATTCGCCCCTCCCGAACTTTGCGCCTCCGCTAGACCTGCACCAGCAACCAAAAATATACGCTTAATTTCGCCATATTGTTCGGTCTGCAAAGTCACCTCAATGGCTTTCGGTAAATCGCCTTCGCTGCGCCACTCTGCGTTCCAGCCCTTATCCAATCCACGATTACCATCGCTTTGACCTGCTGCTCTATAAAAGCGAAACGACAAGTCTGTCACACCGCTCAACAACGTCTGCACAGTTGGTTCGTTACTCCTATCATTCACAAACGAATAACTAACCCGTTGTAACTGGCCATCCATAACTCGATAAATAACCGGCTGTAACTCGGCTCGCGGCAGAACATCACCCGGGTTATCAAAGCCGCTGCGCACAAAAGCTAAAACGCCGCGCTCCGAATCAAAGTAGCCAACATCATTACTTAGATACTGGTGTGTTACTTCAGTGTCATTGGGGCGCGTCGGCTTAGCGACTAACTGACGAATGTCTTGTTGCATTAACAGCTGGCTAAACTGCAGCTGCTCCAGCGACTCACGCCGCTCGCTCGACTGCTGCTCGGTACTGACCATTTGGCTTAGCACCTGATAACTGGCTATACCAATTACCGCAAAAATGGCCATAGTCACCAACACTTCAACTAAGGTGAACCCCGACTGTCGGTTGCCGTTAACGTGCATTCCGGTCACCTCTAGCGGCTGAGTCAGGCTTTCTCAAGTAGCGCGTTAACCGATAATGCTCCCGCCCACCTTCCGTTTTTGACACTATCACTGTGACAGCGACGACATTAGGAGTTACTGTTTCAACCACCTGTTGCTGCCAATGCCAGGTGGTGCCGGCTTGCTCAGCCGTGCCTTTCTTATTGTCTTTTACCGGCCATTCCTGGGCCAGGGACACTTCTGCTATCCGGTTTGACGCCACATACTGTGCAAAGGTTTTACTTTGTAAGTCGCTTAAACTGGTCAGGTGACTACTGGCCGCTTGTAATGCGGCCAAAGCCGCTAACCCAAAAATCGATAGCGCGACCATGACTTCAATAAGTGTAAAACCTTTTACCCTCATTGCTCAGGCGCCTCATTTAAAACAATCAATTGCCAACTGTTTTCAGTTTTCACCCAACGCTCAGCGGCAATATCATTCGCATTTTCAATTTTTAAGGTAAAAGCTGTCATCTCGCCACTTGGCAAAATAAGTACATCCGGACGCTTTATTTCAGACTCGTCATCCTGTTCTGAATCATCCCCGCTGCCAAAAACACCGTCGTTAAGTTCTTCATTTTGAGCCAGCTCAGCCATGTCCTGGTTTAATAACTGCCAGCTTAATGGCCACTCAGTTTGCTGAGGTTTAAGCCCACGAGTGTTAAAAGATTGCCAACTTTCCTCCTGCCAAACCAGAAACTCATAACCATTGTCGTTAAACGCAAGCGCGAGAGGTTGCTGCCGCACCATCGCATACTCACGTGCATATTGAAGTTGCTGCTGTAGCGTTATTGCTGAGTCTTGAGCAGAGTTTTGCTGACGGTTACTGCCCGGTAACGTCAACATAACTGAGCTGGCAATAAGGCCAAGAATGGCCATTACCAGCATCAGTTCAATCAGAGTGAATCCTTGTTGCTGGCGCCTATTGGTCACGGTTGTTGTTGCCAATCATCCAACTACCGAAGTCATCTTCAGTACCCGGTTGACCGTCTGGGCCTGCTGAAAAAATATCAATATCGTCGTACTGTCCCGGGTTCAACAACAGGTAGTCGTTGCCGTAAGGGTCTTGCGGTAAACGACGAATATAGCCACCGCTGCGATAGCTTCGCGGTTGCGGATCAATATTCGGTTCATTCACGAGTGCTTCTAAACCTTGCTCGGTGGTTGGAAACATACCGTTATCAAGGTGATACTGAGCTAATGCATTCTCTAATGCCACAATGTCAGCAATAACTTTTTGCTCGTTCGCTTTTTCCTGGTTGCCCAACACATTAGGTAACACCATGGTTGCCAAAATACCAATAATGGCAATAACCACCATAACTTCAACGAGTGAAAAACCAGATTGATTACGTCTCATAATTAAAGTCCTACACTATTATTTAACTGCAATATGGGCTGAATTATCGACAAAACGATAAAAAAGACGATGCCCGCCATGGTGACAATCAGCACAGGTTCGAAGACCTTAAGGCTGACTGTGACTAAATTTTCAAATTCTTTATCCTGGTTGTCGGCACAGCGTTTTAGCATCTGTTCAAGCTCGCCCGACTTCTCTCCGGCCGCTATCATATGCAGCATCATGGGCGGAAATAGCCCGGTTTCCTGCAATGCTGCCCTTAACGACGAACCTTCTCTTACCCTGTCAGCGGCTTCATCGACCGCTTCTCTTATCGCTAAATTACCAATAACCGATGAGGTAATGCGCAGACCATCGAGTAATGGCACCGCCGATGATGTTAAAATACTCAGCGTTCTTGCAAAGCGCGCTGTACTAACCCCTCGTATGACTTTCCCCAACATAGGAAGTTTCAGCAAGCGGTAATGATACTTTAACCGGTTTGTGTCTTTTCGAAGCCACTGTCCAAATAACAACAATAAAACAGCCAACCCAACAACCAGCCAGAGTCCCCAATTCTGCAAAAACTCACTAATAGCTATCATAGCCAACGTAGTAGGAGGTAGCTCTTGCCCCATAGTGGCAAAGTTCTCGACAATTTGAGGCACTATTGAAACCAAGAGAAATACGACAATACCGATAGCCACCAGAGTCAGCATAAGCGGATAAATAAGCGCCTGCGTCAACTGACTCTTCATGTGCTGTCGCTGTTCCGTGTAATCGGCCAACTCTTCGAGAACCTGGTCCAGATGCCCGGACTTCTCACCCGCAGCCACCATTGCCGTATACAGCGAGTCAAACACCCCAGGGAATTCCGCCATTGCCTCAGCCAGACCATAACCTTCAACGACTTTGCTTCGTACTGACATAACCAGCTTTTTCATGCGTGGCTTTTCAGTTTGATCAGCAACGGCCAGTAACGCTTGCTCAATAGGCAAAGCAGAGCCTACTAAGGTCGAAAGCTGACGAGTAATAAGGGCAAGGTCCTGCGCTTTGACTTTTCGAAATGTGAAGCCCCAGCGATTCTGCGCACTCTGCTTCTTCTCTTTTTCCGCCGCAGCAGAAATAGCAACAGGCATAAGGCCTTGTTCACGAAGCATCTGCCGAACCTGACGTTCAGTATCGGCCTCAAGCACGCCTTTTTTCTTACGTCCATTATTGGCTATTGCCTGGTACTCAAATGCTGCCACGTATTACTCCTCGCGAGTGACTCGCAAGACTTCCTCTAGTGTGGTTTTCCCTTCTAGCACCTTTTGCAGGCCGTCTTGTCGTATGCTTGGGGTTGACTGGCGTATGTACTTTTCAATCGCCTGTTCACCGTGGCCGTTATGCACAAGTTCGCGCACATGATCATCGACCTGGAGAAGTTCGTGAATACCCGTTCGCCCTCTATAACCGGTATGGTTACATCCCTCACAGCTGCCTGCGCGGTAAATAATATGTTCCGAACTCTCACTCAGCCCTAATATCTGGCGCTCTTCCGCATCGGGCGTATGAGGCTGACGACAGCTACTACATAAAGTCCGAACTAAGCGCTGAGACAACACCGCCAATAAACTGGAGGACAGCAGGAATGGTTCAACCCCCATATCCTCAAGACGTGTGATAGCACCCGCAGCTGTATTCGTGTGTAACGTCGACAAAACCAAGTGCCCCGTCAATGATGCCTGCACAGCAATTTGGGCGGTCTCTACGTCTCGTATTTCCCCGACCATAACAACGTCAGGATCTTGCCGCAGAATCGCTCGCAAACCACGCGCGAAGGTCATATCAACACGCTGATTCACCTGCGTTTGTCCAATACCATCGATGGCATACTCGATGGGATCTTCTACTGTCAGAATATTACGGTCTTTCGAATTAATTTCGCTCAGCCCGGCATACAAGGTCGTACTTTTACCGGAACCGGTTGGGCCAGTCACAAGAATAATACCATGAGGCTTATGAATCAGCTGCTGGAAGATATTGCGGTTTTCCTGCGTCATTCCCAGCTGCATTAGGTTCAAACGTGCATTATTTTTATCAAGCAAGCGCAGAACAACGCGCTCGCCATGGTTCGACGGCATAGTCGACACCCTTACGTCGACCGCTCTACCAGCGATAAGCAAAGAAATACGACCGTCTTGCGGTATACGTTTTTCAGCAATGTCCAGCTGTGCCATGACTTTAATTCGGGAAACTAAAAGAGAAGACAGTTTACGATTCGGCTTTAAGACTTCACGCAATACGCCATCGATGCGGAAGCGAATCAGTAGTGACTTTTCGAACGTCTCTATGTGAATATCCGATGCCCCTTCTTTTATCGCCTCACTTAACATGGCGTTAATGAGTTTGATAATAGGTGCATCGTCTTCACTTTCTAATAGATCTTCGGTTTGCGGTAACTCGTCCGCCAGTGAGAACAAGTCAGACTCATTCCCAATGTCTTCCATTAGCTGTTTCGCTTCCGACGAGTCACGTTGATAAGCTTGTGTTAAAAGCGTTTCAAAGTCATTTGCCGGGTGTTCTTGCAAGGTGAAAGGCTGACCCAGCTTACGTCGCACTTCTCTGAGTGCTTGTGCAGAGACGCCAGTACGGCAGTGCACAACCATAGGTTCGCCCGACTCAACCACCACACCAAAGCGTTTGGCAAAGCTAAAAGGTAACCGTGTTGTCGCAATAGCACTCGCGTCAGTCATTCTCTTTCTCTGGCTGTTTATTATCCAGGTACTCTTCGAAGCCGGGCGGCAAGGTTAACTCACTGTCCCATTCATTCATTACCGGAGACTCTTCCATTGGCATCAAGGAAATACCGCGTGAACGCTCGTCCAGTTGCAGTGCGCGCATATAGTTGTATTTTGCCGAGCTGATTTCTCGCATGCGCTTTCCATTGCGAACTATCGTCGGCCGAATAAACACCATTAAGTTGCGCTTTTGCTTGGACGTTGAGGTAGAGCTAAACAGTCTTCCTAACACCGGAATGTCGCCCAGCAGCGGTATCTTAGACACCGACTCCTGTACGTCTTCGTCGATAAGGCCGCCCAGAACAATGGTTTCGCCATCGTCCGCCATGACGGTTGTTTTCATTTCACGCTTATTAATAATAACGTCCACTGAGGTTGCGCCACTTAAACTTGAGACTTCCTGCTCAATAGTCATTTGTACGGCATCACCTTCATTAATTTGTGGCGTCACTTTCAGTTTTATGCCCACTTCAGTTCGGTCTACGGTCTGGAAAGGGTTATCGTTGTTATCACCGGTAGTTGACCCCGTAATGGTTGGCACTTCCTGACCGACCAAAAAGCTCGCTTCCTCGTTATCAACCGTAACAATACTGGGTGTTGCTAAGATGTTTGAGTTAGTATCCTGAGTCACTGCCTGAACTACCGCAGCCCAGTCATTCTGAATAGTACCGAACATCATGCCATTGACTGAACCGAGTAAATTAGCCAGCAGCGATATGTCACCGGGCTCGTCCGGCTCAGTTGTTGTTACCTCAACGCCACCGTCGGTAATACGCGTTGTTGTTGTGCCTGGCTGTTCCCTAGCCTGATAAGCCCCAGCAGCCAAGCTACCGATAGGCACTTGGCTACCATCATTATATTGCACCATACCGCCGTCTTCGCTTATCCACTGGACACCAAAGTTGACGTTATCGCCTTCCATAATTTCGACAATAATAGCCTCTACCTGCACCTGGGCACGGCGAATATCCAGGTCGTGAATGACTTTCTCCAGCGAAGCCATCATGTCCTGCTGAGCCGTTATAACAACAGAGTTCGTCGGCTCATGCGGACTAATGCTCACAGAGTCGTTATTATTGCGTCGGCGAGTTGTGTTGGTATTTGACGTTTGTTGCTCACTTTCAGCCTGTATTGAGCGACTCACGTCGTTTAAAACCTCGACCACTTCCGGCGCTTTTGCGTATTTCAAATAAAATACACGCGTATTACCTTCCGACTTTAAGTCTTGGTCAAGTTGCTTAATAAGCTTAACAACTCGAGCTCTTGCTCGCGGTTCACCACTGACAATAACCGAGTTACTGCGCTCGTCGGCAACGATTTTAGGAATCAGCAAAGGTGGTGTTCCGTCGTTATTGCTTTTTTCATACAGTGATTGCGCAATACGCACAATTTCACTGGCCGACGCATACTCGAGGTGAATCATATCAACGTCTTGGTCGCCTGCCCTGTCGACGCGCTCGATAATCTCAACCAAGCGCTGCACAGTTTCTGAGCGACCTGTCATCATAATAACGTTTGAAGGGTCGTAGCTAACCACCATGCCACCACCACTTTGATCATTAAGCTGGCGCAATAAAGGCGCTAATTCACGTACAGAAACATTTTCAACGGGAACAACACGCGTGACCATTGCATCGCCAGAGCCTCGGCTGTCAGCGTCCATAACAGGTAATGACGATGTCTTAGCGTCGCGGTCTCGAATGACTTTAAGTACGCCAGATTCCATCTCTACCACAGCAAAGCCGTAAACTTCTAAGACGTTAAGAAAGAACTGATAGTACTGCTCTTCATTCATCACGTCATAGCTACGTACATCGATTTTGCCACGCACATTTGGGTCAATAATAATGGTTTTGCCCAAGTTGCGGCCTACCACCTGAATAAATTCGTTGATGTCGGTATTTTTAAAGCTGGCCGCATATTCTTCCGCCGTTAATGGCGTACTCATTACGCTTACTGCCAACCCCAGGGCTCCAAGCCAATTTCTTAAGCCTCTTTTTGCCACTGACATATTAATTTTCCTGTTGTTCCGGTAGCTCAAACGACAGCTCCATCCGTTCACCATCGCGCTCTATTTCGATTGATACTTGTTTTTGGTTAGCCAGCTCCTCACTGGCTAACATGGCTTGTTCCATATCGGTTAAGTCGTAGCCATTGATAGCGACCGCCAAGTCGCCATTTTGAAACCCCGCTTGCTGAAAAAGTTCGGGATTTTTTGCCGCCTTTAGTCGATAACCAACAAGCGACCCTCCTTCCATAGCCGGAGAAATGCTCACATACTCCATAATGGACGACGGATCGTCCGCTATATTACTAAGCTGAGTTTCGACAAATTCCGTTCGGCTGTTCTCGGCTGGCTCATCTGTATTATTTTGTTCTGCCGTAGCCTCATCTACCGTCAGCGATAATGCCGGACGGTCTTCACCGACATCTTCCATCACTAGGGTTTCGAGTCGGCCGTTGTTGTCGAGAATAACGCGATCAGCGTATATTTCTTCAACCGTCACCCGAGAACTGCCAATGCTTTCGCCAATAATATAGGTGCGCTGTTGGCTACCCTGCTGAATAATAGCGGCAGAACGCTCTGGGTTGGAGCTTGCAGATACCCCGATAAGACGCACATTCAGTGTCGTTTTCGGCGCATTGCGCGAGTTTCTCGGCCCCTGCTTTTCTGACTGACCAAACAGGTGAAGCGCCTCGATACGGCTTATGTCGACGGAATTAGCAGACGAAGACGTTGAGTTAAACTTAGGAACAGTCGGCTGTGTGCTCTCCGGTTCATCGGGCGACAGCAATGACCAGGTAAACTCAGCAAGCAGCACCGCAACACAAAACCACAGGAATGCCGTAAGCGCGAGCATAAGTCCGCGCCAATGGGCTGAATTCGTAAAATACTGTTGAAGTCTGGCAGTCACTTTATTCTTATTCTTGTTACACTGACAAAAGAGATTCATGCATTCTAGCGCAGCCAACATGAGTCAACAATCGCTTAACACAAACTTTATAACGAAATGATTGCGGTTTTATGACAAAGAAGCAAAAGAGTACAACATCTGACACCGGTGTTCGCCTGGATAAATGGCTCTGGGCGGCACGTTTTTATAAAACCCGGGCACTTGCCAGAGAAATGGTTCAGTCGGGTAAAGTACACTACGACGGCCAACGCAGTAAACCCTCTAAAGTCGTTCAGGTCGGTGCCATTATTAAGTTACGTCAGGGGTTCGATAGTAAGGAAGTCGAAGTACTGGAGTTAAGTGAGCAGCGGCGCGGCGCGCCCGAAGCGCAGCTTTTGTATCGAGAGACAGAAGAAAGTCTGGCAAAACGCGAAGAAAACGCTGAAGCAAGAAAGCTTAATGCATTGTATAATCCACACCCTGACGGACGCCCGGATAAAAAGCAGCGACGTCAGCTAATTCGCTTTAAAAAGGAGTGACCATGGAGTACCCAACGGATCAATTATCACGGTATACATTTAACGACCATGACGTGCGTGGTGAGCTTGTCCAGCTAACCAGTAGCTATCAAACGTTAATCCGTGGTCATGACTACCCTGCTCCTGTTCAGGAAGTGTTAGGACATATGATGGCCGCTGTTTCATTGCTGACTGCGACATTGAAATTTGAAGGACATATCGCCGTTCAGTTACAAGGCGACGGCCCTCTGAACTTTGTTGCTGTCAACGGTAACCACAAGCAAGAGCTTCGCGGCATAGCTCGTTTACGAGCTGAGTTAAGCGATACAGATTTGCGTTCGATGATTGGTAAAGGTCAATTAATTATCACATTAACGCCTGAAAGCGGGGAACGGTATCAGGGTGTTGTCAGTGGAGACGCCGACTCCATTGCTGAAATGCTTGAAAACTACTTTGAGCAGTCAGAGCAATTACACACGAAGGTTTGGCTGCATGCTGACGGTGAACACGCAGCGGGAATGTTATTGCAACGGCTACCGTCTTCCGGTCAAGACCTAACAGGCTTTGAACATTTGGCCACACTGACAGACACTATTACCGCCAAAGAGCTCTACACTGTGCCGGCAGAAGAGCTACTGCACCGTTTATATCATGAAGAAACCGTGCATTTATATCCAAGCCAACCTGTCAGTTTTGTCTGTGGTTGCTCTCGCGACAAGACGCTGAATGCATTAGCGTCAGTTAAACCTGAAGAGTTGAAAGAGATACTGGATAGAGACGGCGAAATCGTCATGACTTGTGACTATTGCCTGACAGAGTATGTTTTTAAACCTTCTGACTTTAACTAAGCTTATTACCTGACGCAAAAAAGCCCGATATTTATCGATATCGGGCTTTTTATTTTCTGTTTACTTCTTCTTTTTCAAAAACTTCATTAGACGCTTTCGCTTGCGCTGCTGCGACAGCGTTAATTGGTTTTTCTTGCCGGCAAATGGGTTTTTCGGCTCTTTGAATTCAATTTTTATTGGTGTGCCCATAATACCTAATGCTTTTCTAAAGTAGTTCATTAGGTAGCGTTTATAAGAGCCTGGTAAGTCAGTCACCTGGTTGCCGTGAATAACAACTCTTGGTGGGTTATAGCCACCAGCGTGTGCGTATTTTAGCTTCACTCGACGCCCACCCACTAATGGGGGCTGATGCTCTTCTTGTGCCATTTCCATTATTTTTGTCAGCTTAGAGGTACCTATACGCTGAGTTGCGCTCGTATAAGCTTCTTCCACCGACTCAAATAAATGGCCAACACCCGTTCCGTGTAGCGCAGAAATGAAATGCAAGCGCGCAAAATCAACAAAACCTAAGCGACGATCAAGCTCACGCTTTATTTCTTCTTTATGGTCAGTTTCTAAGCCGTCCCACTTATTCACTGCAATAACGATAGAGCGACCCGCATTAAGCGCGAACCCAATTAGGTTCAAGTCTTGATCCGTAATGGTTTCTCTCGCATCGATGACAATAAGCACCACGTTAGCGTCTTCAATTGCCTGTAGGGTTTTAACCACAGAGAACTTCTCAATGGCTTCTCCAATACGACCCCGCCGACGAACGCCTGCAGTATCAATTAAAATGTACTCGCGATCATCACGCTGCATCGGAATATAGACTGAGTCTCGGGTAGTGCCTGGCATATCGTAAACGACAACCCGCTCCTCACCCAGAATTCGGTTAGTCAGCGTTGATTTACCCACGTTAGGTCGACCTACAATCGCCAACTTAAGTGGCAAGGCCTCATAATCGATTTCATCGTGTTCGAGATCTTCAGAGTCCTCTTTCGTCGATGCAATAACATCGGGGTAATCATCGGCCAACGGCTTAAAGCAGGTTGTTAGCAATTGCTCAACACCACGCCCATGAGCAGCGGCTATACCGTATAGCTCACCCAGGGAAAGAGAATAGAAGTCTGCCATTGCGGAAGTGGCATCAATGCCATCAATTTTATTACAGACTAAATAAACTTTTTTGTCTTGTTTGCGCAGATGAGTCGCTATGGCTTGATCACCAACTGTGACACCGTCACGTGCATCCACCATAAACAAAACGACATCGGCCTCTTCGACAGCCAGCAGTGATTGCTTCGCCATCTCTTCATCGATACCCTCTTCATCGCCATGGATACCGCCGGTATCAACAACGATGAATTGATAGCCGTCGTAGTTTGCTTGTCCGTATTTTCTGTCTCGGGTTAACCCGGGAAAGTCCGCTACCAACGCATCGCGAGTGCGTGTTAACCGATTAAACAAGGTGGATTTCCCAACATTCGGGCGCCCCACGAGCGCAACAACTGGTAGCATTATCTATTAATTTCCTGAGTTTATATCGAGGGCGATTATCTCGCCATCGCGTGTTTGTACATAAGCAACGTTGTCACTTACCACAGGCGCTGCATAAACGCCGTCACCACCAACATGGTAACGCCCATTTATCTCACCTGAGTCGTCATTCAACCAATGTAAGTAACCTTCGAAGTCACCGACCAGTATATGGCCACGGTGTCTTGCCGGAGCTGACAATTCACGACCAAACAAGCGTGTATTACTCCAACGCTCAATACCACCGTTTTGGTCAAGTGCGTAAATATGGCTATTTACGTCCGTTAAAAAGATTCGACCTGCTGTTACCAACATGTTTTCGAACGACTTATAATCGCGCTTCCAGCGGACTTCGCCACTCATTAACTCAAGCGCGACCAATTCGCCGTTATAAGCAACCATATACAGAGTGGTTCCTTGTGAAGCTGGCGCAGCGTCAACGTCGGCTAAACGCTCAAGCTCTGTACCACCACTGGCTTCACCAATCGTTTGAGTCCAGGCTTGCTGACCACTTTCAGAAATAAGCACCATGCCATTACCGTTACTGTCGCCAACAATGACACCACCACTAATAATTGCCGGAGCTGAAGCACCTCGAACCGACAACATTGGTGTTTGGTACTCATACTCCCACTGCTGTTCGCCCGTTGAAGCATCAAGGCTAATGACTTTACCGCCACCCGTGTGAACAACGACTCGACCTTCACCGACGGCCGGGTCAGACATTACTTCGTTACCCACTTCGGTATGCCAAACCAGCTCACCGGTTTCCGCATCTAACGCAATGACATCACCATTTTCCGTGCCCAGAAAAACAGTGTCGTACTGCGCAACTAAGCCACCTGAAATTCTTGCGGGAAATGGGCTGGCGAACAGGCCGTCAAACCAACCTTCATCACGAGCTTCATCAAAGGTGATGAGGTTGCGTAAGTCAATTTGCCAAACTTTATCGCCATTGGTCTTGTCCATTGCACGAACAATACCTGCGCGGTCAGCGGCGTACACATTGCCGTATTCAACAACAGGGTTTAACCGAGAGAAATATTCACCAATACCGCTGCCGACTGACTCGCTCCAAAGTACCTTTGGAGTGACTTCAGCATTAATCGGCTGCAAGGTCGCAAACTTTGGCTCTTCGTCTGAGCTAGAGCAACCAACAGCAATGAGCGCTGCTGATAATAACGCGACACTTTTTACCAGAGATTTAATAGACTGCATTATGATTTAGCCAAACTGTTGATTTTCATTTGCAGCGCAGGAGTCAGAGACTCATCCGCTTCTAAAGCGCGCTGATAGGCTGCACGAGCATCTTCGTTCTGACCTTTATCGGCCAATATGTCACCTTCAATTTCAGCTGCGTACCCTTGGTAAGCCTCGGGATAGGAGCCACGAACCAATTCAAGTGCGGTATCCGCCTGATCCTGAGCAACTAGAACACGCGCCAAGCGAATGCTCGCCAAGGCTTTAATATTGTTGTCTTCAGCGTTATCTACCACCAGCTGCAGTGACGTTACTGCCGTTGCAAGATCGTCTTTACTGACGGCTTCTTTCGCCAACTGCAGAGCCACTAAATGAGCATAGGTATTGTCAGAGTTGTCCGATACGAAGCTCTGAGCTTCTACCACCGCATTTTCGCTACCTTCAGACAACGCTGTGGTTAATTGTTCATACTTTGCTGAAGCGAGTTGCTGTTGTTCCATGGTGTGCTGATCGTAAAAACGCCAGCCATAAAACAAACCAAAACCAATGACCGCACCGGCAACAATGCCCTTGCCGTGCTCTTTCCAAAACTCTTTAATTCGTTCGACTTGTTGTTCTTCTGTATCCACCAGACTACCCTCTTGTCAGTGGCTGCAAACGTTCTACAAGCGCTTGCCAGCTCAAGGTTTCTTGCTGCTCATCAGTACGCAACGGTTTAACCGTTACTTGCTGTTGAGCGATTTCATCCGCACCAATAATCAAGGCGACTTCAGCACCCGATTTATCCGCTTTCTTCATTTGCTTTTTCATTGCGCCACCGCCGCAATGCGTCACCAGCCTCAAGTCCGGTAACTCGTTTCTCAGCTGTTCGGCAATACGTGGTGCATTAAGTTCCGCCTCTTCACCTAAAGGCATTAAGTAAGCATCTACGGTGCGGCGTGGCGTGAGCTTATTTTGCTCCTGAAGCAATAGCACCAGACGCTCCATACCCATAGCAAAACCAACTGCAGGCGTTGCCTTACCGCCTAGCTGTTCAACCAACCCGTCGTAACGGCCACCTGCACATACCGTACCCTGAGCGCCCAACGCTGTTGTCACCCATTCAAATACAGTTCGGTTGTAATAATCAAGCCCACGCACCAAACGCTCGTTTAAAGTGAACTTAACGCCCGCATTCTCTAACCGCATTGTCAGCTGTTTGAAGTGCTCCCGAGACTCGTCATCCCAGTAGTCAGACAACTTAGGTGCATTCTCAAGAAGCTTTTGTGTATTTGCGTCTTTACTATCAAGTATGCGTAATGGGTTTGTTTCCAGGCGGCGCTGGCTGTCTTCGTCCAACTCGCTTGCATAGTCACTTAAATAACTCCTCAACGCATCGCGATAATTCGCGCGTGCCTCGTTAGAGCCTAATGAGTTAAGTTGCAACTCTACCTGGTCAGCTATACCAAAAGCTTGCCACAAGCGTGCCGACAGCAAAATAACCTCGGCGTCGGCGTCAGCGCTATCAATGCCAAAAGTTTCGATACCAAACTGATGAAACTGACGATAACGACCTTTTTGTGGGCGTTCGTAGCGGAACATCGGTCCCATATACCAAAGGCGCTGTATTTGGTTATACAACAAACCGTGCTGATTACCAGCGCGGACGCAACTTGCTGTACCTTCCGGTCGCAACGTCACGCTCTCGCCGTTTCTGTCATCAAAGGTATACATTTCTTTTTCGACGATATCCGTTACTTCGCCGATAGAACGTTTGAAAAGCTGAGTGCTTTCCAGCACAGGCATACGGATTTCGCTATAGCCATAGCTGGCTGCGACATTGCGGATAATTGACTCAACTTGCTGCCAGGCTGGACTTTGATCGGGCAGCAAATCGTTCATGCCACGAATTGCTTGTATTGTATTCGCCACGGAACCTTCTCGTTTTGGTTATCGCTACAAAAATAAGCGGCTATTATAAGGATTTTCGGGGTGCGGGTAAAATTAACCGTTAATTTCTTTTACGTCGATTTTATTAGCTTCTGCCGCTTTCACTTGCGCTCTAATTTGCGCTTCCAGCTCATCAACCAAATTCGAGTTGTCTAACCGCTGCTTTTGACGTTGACCGTCGATATACAGGCCGCTTTTATTCTTGGCGCCAGCTAAACCCACTTTAGAAACTAAAGCCTCACCTGGACCATTTACAACACAGCCAATAACCGACACGTCCATTGGGGTCGTAATATCTTCGAGACGTTGCTCTAACTGATTCACGGTATCAATAACATCGAATTCCTGACGCGAGCAGCTGGGGCAGGCAATAAAGTTAATTCCGCGCGAACGAATGCGCAGAGACTTAAGAATGTCAAAGCCCACTTTAATTTCTTCGACCGGGTCTGCAGCAAGTGAGACTCTTAATGTGTCACCAATACCCTCGGCTAATAGCATGCCTAAACCAACGGCAGACTTAACGGAGCCACTACGTTTGCCGCCCGCTTCAGTGATGCCCAAATGCAATGGCTGATCAATTTTCTTCGCCAGCAGTCGGTATGACTCTACGGCTAAGAAAACATCAGATGCTTTGACACTCACTTTAAAATCGTGAAAGTCGAGTCTGTCGAGAATATCGACGTGTCTCATCGCCGACTCAACTAAAGCCTCCGCGGTTGGCTCACCATACTTTTCCTGTATGTCTTTTTCTAACGAGCCACCATTAACACCAATTCGGATAGGAATATTTTTTTCTCGAGCCGCATCAACTACCGCACGAATGCGATCTTCTTTGCCAATATTACCTGGATTAATTCGTAGACAATCGGCACCGTACTCCGCAACTTTCAGCGCTATACGGTAATCAAAGTGAATATCCGTAACCAGCGGCACGGAACTACGCTGTTTTATTTCTCTGAATGCTTCAGCAGCGTCCATGGTTGGTACAGAAACCCGAACAATATCAGCGCCGGCGCTCGCTAAAGCTTCTATTTGCGCAACCGTCGCATCAACATCGGTTGTTTCCGTGTTCGTCATAGATTGCACGGCAATCGGCGCGCCATCACCAATAGGTACATTACCTACGTATAAACGGCGTGAAGGACGGCGCTTAATTGGACTTTCGTGCATCATATTACTTACTTAACCTCTACAACTATTCAGGTTCTATTATTTTAGTCGTTACTCTGACATTGGCACAGTAAATCGTGCAACTCGTTCACGACGGAATTGGCTCATATCAATTTCATTACCGTCAAAGGTAATGACTGCCGCTTCTGGTTTGCACATTGTAATCGAAAACGGAGGCTCACCCGGAACCGCCATTGTATAACCAGCAGCTTTTACACCAACGGCCTGAGTTTCACCCTCTGCATCATCGACTTTCACCCAACATTCCTGGCTGAATTCGAAGACTAAACGACTGACAACAGCGTCCTCAGCAACCGCCTCTTGAGCAGGCGCTTCTTCCGCTGTCGGAGCGGCGTCAGTTACTTCGCTTGCTGGCTCTGTACTCTCTTCCGAAGCGTCTTCTGTCTGCGCAACTGAAGACTCTACCGTTGTTTCAGAAGCACTTTGCTCAGAGTTTTGTTCATTGTTTTCTTCTGCACTACTCTGTTCAGGACTCTGCTCAGAATTGCTCGACGCAAAGTTTGACTCGTTTATCGAGATATTTGTATCCGCTGACGATACGTCTGACTCTAGCACCGCCTCTTCAGTATTTGGCTCTATTTCTGGTTGTCTTGGCTCGGAGTCTATTTCAACTGCACTAACGTCAGCTTCATTATTACTTTGTGTTGCACTTTCAACGGTTGATGACTGTGCTGGCTCATCTGAACTCATACCTGAGTCCTGCCACCACCAAATCACTAAACCTACGACAATAATAATGACAGCGTAGGTAATCAGCATTAAACGGTTATCGCTCTCTTGGTGCTTCTTGCGACGCGAAAAGCTCTGCATTTGTGTGCTTTGGACTTCCTGATAACCTTTTGCTTTATAAGCAGCAAACAGCTTCTCTTCATCAACGTCCAAAAGCTTAGCGTATGCACGCAAATAACCTTTTATGAAGGTAGGAGTAGAAAACGTTTCGTAATCATCCGCTTCCAAAAGCTCGATGATCTGTTTTCGCAAGCGCAGCTCATCAGCAACTTCTCGCTGACTCAGCCCTTTAGCCTCGCGCGCTTTTCTTAGAATTTCACCTGGTCCCTGAACTGGCTGTTGTTTTGTTTCTTGTGCCGCGTCAGAGTCCGTTGAATTATTCTCTTTATTTGGTTCGTTTTCAGCAGTCATGATTGTTAGGGTGTTCCCTGTTAAGGCTGACTTGCGTAGTGGCCTTTGTTCTTTTCACACCGAGCCCTGTTTTGTTGGCTCTTTGTCTGAAAGGGATACTGAGTATCAAGTCTTACTTTATCGAAATACCCGAGCGCTTTTTCCCATTCTCCAGCCATACACAATGCAACCGCATAGTTGTTATACAATGCACCGCTCATAGGTTGCCATGATAATGCCTGTTGGTAAAGTGACAAAGCAGAATCTGTCTCATTTGCCGCTAAATGCCACTGCGCCAGCGCAAATAAGGCATTTAACGAACGGGGATTACGTTTCATTGCTGCTTGCAAGTGCGGTTTCGCGAGCTCGAGTCTACCCTTGTTTAGGTAAGCTACACCAAGCTGTAACCGTACGTCTTTACTTACAGGCAATGGGTCATTGGAACTGGCGGTACAACCCATCAACGCCAGTGCTATCAATAGCAAAGCGGCTCGCATTATCACACTCCTTGTGGTTGCGATTCAGTGTTTTTACGAAGTCTTTACGGCAATAGCGTCGCCGCCGCGCTGCATTTGCTGACGCTTAAGAATACGTTTAGTGCGGTCTATGACATCACCAACTAGCTGACCGCAGGCGGCGTCAATGTCGTCACCACGCGTTTTACGAACCATAACGGTAAAGCCGTATTCCATAAGCACTTTAGCAAAGCGGTCAATACGCGAATTGCTTGAACGCCCGTAATCTGACCCCGGGAACGGATTAAACGGAATTAAGTTTATTTTACTCGGGGTATCTTTTAGTGTTTTTGCCAGCTCATGTGCTTGATCTGTTGAGTCATTCACATGGTCCAGCATGACGTATTCAACCGTGACTTTATGTTGAGCTTTAGACTGTTCAACATAGCGTCGGCTGGACGCCAGAAATTCTTCAATATCGTATTTTTTATTGATGGGTACTATTTCATTACGCAGCTCGTCGTTTGGTGCGTGCAGAGAAATAGCCAACATCACATCAATGCGTTCGCGCAGTTTTTCAAGCGCAGGAACCACACCCGATGTACTTAACGTCACACGGCGCTTTGACAGGCCAAAACCAAAGTCATCCAGCATTAACTCCATTGCCGGAACCACATTGTTTAAGTTCAGCAGAGGTTCACCCATGCCCATCATGACAACGTTAGTAACAGGTTTAATACCCGTTTTACCGTAAGCACCCAGTAACTGGTTTACTCGCCATACCTGGCCAATAATTTCCGCAACCGTTAGGTTACGGTTAAAACCTTGTGCGCCGGTAGAGCAGAAAGTGCACTCAAGAGCACAGCCTACCTGAGAGGACACACAAAGAGTTGCGCGATCGCGCTCCGGAATCCAGACCGTTTCCACGTCCTGGCCGTCAAACAACGTCATTGCAAACTTGATGGTGCCGTCTGATGACTGCTGTTGTTCACGAATTTCCGGTGCGCGTATCTCGGCAACTTGCTTGAGCTTTTCACGCAATTTCTTGTTGAGGTTCGACATATCGTCGAAGTCATCAACACAAAAATGATACAACCATTTCATAACCTGATCGGCACGAAATGGCTTCTCTCCCATCTCGCGGAAGAACTCTCTCATTCCTTCGCGATTCAGGTCGAGTAAATTCACTTTTTTATCAATTGCGTTGGTCATAAAGCTCCGTTCTTAGCGTGTACGTGGGCAGATTTCTTCGTCGCTGAAGAAGTATGCGATTTCGCGCGCAGCTGTTTCAGTTGCGTCTGAACCGTGTACCGCATTTTCGTCGATAGTTTCAGCATAGTCGGCACGCAGGGTTCCTGCCAGTGCTTCAGCTGGGTTTGTTGCGCCCATGATTTCACGGTTTTTCAATACTGCATTTTCGCCTTCAAGTACTTGAACAACGATAGGGCCAGATGTCATGAACTCAACCAAAGCGCCAAAGAAAGGGCGTTCTTTATGTTCAGCATAGAAGCCTTCTGCTTGTTCTTTGCTTAAGTGCATCATTTTTGATGCAACAATGCGAAGACCAGCAGACTCAAAACGGTTGTAGATAGCGCCGATAAGGTTTTTAGCAACCGCATCAGGCTTGATGATTGATAAAGTGCGCTCTAAAGCCATGTGTATTCACTCCAATAAAGATAGGAAAAATTAGTCGCGCGGATTATACGTGAGAATGCGTTTGAGATCGAATCCATAATGATTGTTTTTTCGTTCATTCTGATTTAGCATGACAAAACAAATTAGCCATATAGACGTCTATTTAACTTTCAAATAGACAAAGAGGAGTAAATCATGGCAGCGAACAAAACTGAGCAAGCAACTCTCGGCGGCGGGTGTTTCTGGTGCGTGGAATCCGCTTTCTTACAAGTAAAAGGGATTGAATCGGTGAAATCCGGTTACACCGGCGGTCACACTGAAAACCCAACCTATGAGCAAGTTTGTACCGGTGACACGGGTCATGCCGAAGTCGCGCAACTCACCTATGATCCTGAGCAAATCTCTTACCGTCAAATCTTAGAAATCTTTTTTACGCTGCACGACCCGACACAGGTGAACCGTCAAGGTAACGACGTTGGCACTCAATACCGTACGTCAATTTTTTACCACGACGAAGCACAAAAGCAGGAAGCCGAAAGCATTATTGCGGAGTTAGAAAACGATGGTGCCTTCGCTGACCCAATAGTCACCGAAGTGACCAAGCTGGATACCTTTTACCCAGCCGAGGACTATCACGAAAACTACTATGCAAGAAATCCGGAAAATCCGTATTGCCAAGCGGTTATTTCACCGAAACTGGCGAAGTTCCGGAAAACGTTTTCAGGATTATTAAAAGACTAACGCTGCGCCAGGGTCTTATAGGTCGTCAAAATGTGTTCAACCGCATGCTCAATATCAGCTGCGGTTGTGCTACGGCCAAAACTGAAACGCAGTGAAGCATGAGCCAACTCATCGCTGACACCAATAGCCCGCAGAACATACGAAGGTTCAACACTGGCCGAGGTGCACGCCGAGCCTGAGGATACAGCCACGTCTTTAAGCGACATGAGCAGCAACTCGCCTTCAACATTAGCGAATTGTAAGTTCACAATATGAGGTACTCGTTGCGTGTCGCTGCCATTAAGCTTAATGCCCTCTTCCGCCAGTAACGGCGACAAAAACTGCTGACGCAAACTTTCAAAATGTTCAATATCGGTACCGAGCTTTTCAGCCGCAAGCTCTGCCGCCACACCCATACCTACAATTTGGTGCGTTGCCAAAGTGCCTGAGCGCATTCCCCGCTCGTGACCACCACCGTGCATTTGTGCGGCAATACGAACGCGCGGCTGGCGACGTACATACAACGCGCCAATGCCTTTCGGACCATACATTTTATGCGCAGAAATCGACATTAAGTCGACCGGTGCGCTGGACATATCAATAGGTAACTTACCGGCGGCTTGCGCTGCATCAACATGAAACAAGGTACCGTTCTCACGACAAACGGAGCCAATAGCGTTTATATCCTGAATAACACCAATCTCGTTATTGACCCACATAACACTGGCCAGAATAGTGTCTTCGCGCAGTGCCGAACGAAGCTCATCCAAGTCGATAAGACCGTCTTCTTTAACGTCTAAATAAGTGACTTCGAAGCCTTCTTTTTCAAGCTGTGCACAAGGGTCAAGCACGGCTTTGTGTTCAGTTTTCACCGAAACAATGTGCTTACCTTTGTCGGCATGAAAATGCGCAACACCTTTCAAAGCCAGGTTATCCGACTCGGTTGCGCCAGAGGTAAAAACAATTTCGCGAGCATCGGCATGAATTAAGTCGGCGACTTGGTGCCGTGCAATATCGACAAGCTCTTCCGCTTGCCAGCCATATTTATGAGAACGCGAGGCAGGGTTTCCAAACACCCCGTCCATGGTTAAGCAAGTTGCCATTTTTTCTGCCGCTTCAGGCGCTACTGGCGTAGTGGCGGCATAATCCATGTAGATGGGTTGTTTAGGCACGAAGGTCCTCCTGGTAAGTGCCGTTACAGTTGGCAGTTAACTTTTATGTCTTCGTCCGATGCATGGCGTAAATGCTGGCGTTGCATAACGTCGCCTACATCTGAGTTTTTCATTAGCTCAGCAAGGGTAATTCCGTCTAAAAAGTCAGAAATTCGATCGCTCAAACCTTCCCACAATGAGTGCGTCAGACAACGCTCGCCACCTTGGCAGTTGGCTTTACCCTGGCATCGCGTTGCATCAATTGACTCATCGACCGCATGAATAACCGAACCCACCGATATGTCACCCGGCTCACGTCCCAGTCGGTAACCACCGCCAGGACCCCGAACACTGTCAACCAAACCGTGTTTACGCAAACGTGCAAACAATTGCTCTAAATACGACAAGGAAATGCCCTGACGTTCTGAAATATCCGCCAGTGGAATGGGGCCTTTTGCTGAAAACAAAGCCACATCAAGCATTGCGGTTACCGCGTATCGGCCTTTTGATGTCAGACGCATAGCAATTTCCTCGGGAAGTGTTAATCGTAAGTTGAAATTCTACATTCCCGACTATTTTAGTCAAGTATTGTCAATAGATTTATCCACAGAGGCTAACATTCCACGCAAAATATTGATCTCGCTCTCTTCCGGTCGCGCCCGATTATAAAGGCGTCGCAATTTGGTCATAACCTGCCCCGGATGCTTCGGATTAATAAAGCCGGTATTCGTCAGTGTCGCTTCTAAATGTTCATAGAAACGCTCTAAGTCATCAACACGCGGATAATCAGGAATGTCGGCTTCCACTTTTTCACCCGCTTCCAACCACTGCATACGAACTTCGTAACACACTGACTGAACGGCCATTGCCAAGTTTAGAGAGCCATATTCGGGGTTTGTCGGAATATGTAAATGAAAGTGACTTTGTTGCAGCTCTTCGTTTGTTAAACCACTACTTTCACGACCAAACACCAACGCAACTTTATGCTGAGTAGACTCTTGCAATACTTTTGCAGCCGACTCACGAGGGTCGAGCAACGGCCAGTCTAGCGTTCGGTTCCGTGCACTTGTCGCAACCACGAGTCCACAGTCTGAAATTGCGTCGTGCAAGTTATCAACAATAGTCGCGTTAGCCAGAATATCCGTTGCACCGGCGGCTAATGCCGATGCATGGCTGTCCGGTTCCTGCACAGGATCAACCAAGGCTAAGTCGGAGAGCCCCATGGTTTTCATAGCACGGGCGACTGACCCGATATTCCCGGTATGAGAGGTGTTCACCAACACAATGCGTATATTGTCGAGCATGAGTATTTCCTTTGCTTTGCGCGTTAACTTCTCGGCTTATTCTGCGAGGTTGTCGAAAAGTTTGGCATGATACCCCAACACTGGTATGATCCGCGACCGAAAATTGTTCTTTTACAGCACAGGTAATTGGTATGCATCCGATGTTAAATATTGCGGTGCGCGCAGCGCGTGCGGCCGGCAAAATTTTAGTTAAAAATTTCGATCAGGGACACCCCGTAGAAGCTGAGTCAAAAGGCTTAAACGACTGGGTAACTGACATGGATAAAGCCGCTGAACAGGCTATTATCAACACAATTAAGAAGTCTTACCCCGATCACGGCATTATTGCAGAGGAAAGCGGTACTCAGGCTGGTAAAGAAAACGACTTCCAGTGGGTAATTGACCCGCTAGACGGCACGACCAATTACATGCGCGGTATTCCCCACTATTGTATTTCTATTGCATTGCTTCACAAAGGTTCTGTTCAACAGGCCGTTGTGTATGATCCTATGCGTGAAGAGCTTTTCACCGCTTCACGCGGTGCAGGCGCACAGTTGAATGGTCGCCGTTTGCGTATTTCTCCGAAAGTTGAGTTGAAAGGCGCCATTTTATCAACGGGCTTCCCGTTCAAAATGAAAAGTCGATTGCCTGAATACCTGGAAATGTTTAATAAGTTATTTGAGCACTGTGCGGATGTACGCAGAGCCGGTGCAGCGGCACTGGACTTAGCCTACGTTGCAGCCGGACGTCACGACGCATTCTGGGAAATGGGCTTAAAACCCTGGGATATACTCGCTGGCGAATTACTGGTTCGCGAAGCCGGAGGTATTGTTAGTGACTTCCAGGGCGGCCATAACTATGTACAGTCAGGCAACATTGCCGCGGGTGCCCCTAAAGCCCTCAAGCAAATGCTCGCAAAAATTCGCTAAAGCAAAAACGCCGCTTGAAATGAATCAAGCGGCGTTTCTTTTTAGAGTTCGATTTCTTCTAAGTCGAGGTCTAGCGAGTAGTCCATTTCGGAGAGTTCTTCCCGCAGCCGATACTTTTCTTTCAGCTGCTCTATTTCGCGCCATTTACGTTTCGCAGCGCGACCCTTGCCAGACTTGTCATTTACCTTTTGCAGTTCTTCTGAATGATCCATGGTAAGACCTCCTGCTTTTTATACGACTTTATTCTTATGTTTTTTGCGATGGTGTTAGCGCACTTGTTAACAAAAACACCACAACTCATAAGTACCACACACTTTGATACTTTAAAAGTCTTTTGTTGCAGTTTTGTTAATTAAAAATGGCAAAGCTGTGAAGAATTAGGTGATGAGATCTACCTGCGGATAGTTGGTTTTAAAGAACTCTCGCACCGAATCTAGCTGTTGGATGGGAAAGACATAATGGTGGCTAATTTGATAGTTAAAAGGAAAGCTCAGAATAGCCAAGCTTTTATTGTACTCACCAACCGCTACGCGCTTTAACTTAGTTGAAGGTACCTGCTCAAGGCCGACCCGAAGCTTATCACCTTGAGCATCGAGCAGTGCCATAATATTTTTCACCTCACTTCTGTTATGAGACCGAGAAAAGGCATCAGGAGTGATATAGAACGCAAACAAAACCATTAACGCGCCATACAGCTGCCCCCAAAGACTTAGATCGAAATAAAAAAGAGTCACATACGGAGCAAAAACCAAAACAAACCTCATCCATTTAGGAACTTTTATTAAGTGTTCACTCAGTTTCTCTTTAAGGCTTTGGTCGTTATTCATTGTACTCATTCATCAAAAGTCATTTATTGGTGGACAGCTCGAACCACTAAATTAGCGGGTAGAACCTTAATTTTAAACCGCTTTTAGCTGGGTGAACAAGGATTTGTCTCATTTACTTACAAATTCATAACTTTATAAATTGACTACTGACGACGCTTTTTATTTACTAAAGCTAAAAGTACCAAGGAGAAATAAAAATGAACCAAGAACGGTCTTTAGAAGTTCAACGAGAAGAGTTTAAGCAGCGACGTTTGCTGGCAACCCCTCTGTCAGGACTTATTGCCTGGTGTATTATTGCTGCCAGTTCCTTATTTCTGGAACCATTCCCCCTGTCACTCGTTACCTTCATAGCAACGGGCTCTATTGTCTATTTAGCACTTTTCTTATCTAAATTTACAGGCGAAAACATGCTGGATAAGAGTAAGCCGAAGAACACTTTCGACAAACTCTTTATGCTAACCGTGCTTATGTCAGCATCGGTATACTCCATCGCTATTCCCTTTTTCCTTGAAGACTATACGTCCCTACCCTTAGCTATTGGCGTTTTAACTGGCCTCATGTGGATCCCAATTTCATGGATAATCCAGCATTGGATTGGTATTGCTCATGGATTAGCCCGCACAATACTTGTCGTTGCAGCATGGTATGCCTTTCCTGAGCATCGTTTTTTGGCTGTTTCTCTGGTTATTGTCGCGCTTTATGTTTTCGCTATTACCGTGTTGGAAATCAGATGGCGCAAGCTCAAACGGGAATCTAGTTAGACTTTTGTTTCAAGCAGGCTAATTCTTGAGCCACCTTATTTAAATTTGACGGTAACCGCTTCGGCTTATAGTTAAGGATATACTCGACCAACCCTTTACGTTCAAGAACGGGCACGCTTGGAGGTGAAGACAACTTAACCCGAACGCTGCGGTGTGAAAAAAACACGACACCCTCTATCCAGGTTGATGCACGATTTTTCTTCAAGTGCTCAGCTAAAACATGAACCTGTTTTTTTAGCTGTTTTATTGGATTGCGAACTTTAGCGGTATAACGACCACCTTTGCGCCCTACTTTATGAGCTATCCAATTAGGAGACTGCTCATCTCCCGTTACTTTTGAGTTGTTGTTTTTCACTTCCACAACAAACACACCGTTAGGACCCACCACAATCAAATCCAGCTCAGTAAAGCCGCGTTTGGCTCGTGGATTAGGCACATCAATTTGGTTAAACAAAACATAGCTATCGGGGAGTTTTTCTAACAGCTTCAGTGTTTTTAGTTCGCCCTTTGCACCCGAACGCTTAGTGGATGCGGCTCCTACAATACTGAACAGATAAATTAACCCAACAATCCACCAGAATTTTGGCAAGTTATACATTAAAAAGCCCGCAATAGGCGCGCCAATAATAGCGATCCAAATGCGGGCTTTATTCACTTCCTGAGAAAGACGATTTTTGGTTATGTACTGCGTGTCGGCCATGACAAATTGACTGCTTCCCTTGTTACTGATGGCCCTATTAAACCACCAAAGCAGCCAATCGTCAGCTTTAATTCTTACTATCCGCTGGCTCCTTAAGGAGAATAAAATGTTCAATCAGCCTAATCATTAACTCTTTTTGGTTCGGTAAGCTCTCAGCTACTAATAGTGCCAGAGCTACAAGTGTGTTGTCGTTAATCAACCAGTCAACAGGTTTAGCCAACAAGTGTTGATTAAGGCGTAGGTACCACAAGAATAGAAACGAACCGGAGCGTTTATTGCCGTCGGCCAACGGGTGGTTTTTTACAATAAAGTAGAGTAAATGGGCTGCTCGACTTGCTATATTGGGATAAAACAACTCATCGGCAAAGCCTTGTTCTATCGTCGCTAATGCCGAGGAAAGACCATTACCACGGACCTGTCCGAATAGTTCAGTAGCTTCCCCTTTAGCGATAAGTGTTTTTCTAAGTTGTTGAATAGCATTGATTGCATTTTCAGGGTCTAACACCTGCATGCCATTTTGCCTAGCGCCAACTTCTGCTAAAACTTGTTCATCATACCCCTGCAGCAGTGACCAGGAACGAGCGTAGTCACTGATAACCTGCGCAACGGCTTCACCTTCCTCAGATACTAAACCTTGATTGCTAAGAGTACGGCTGAGTAAGCTTAGAGCTTGCTCAAATTCAATGCCTCGTTCTTGGAGCCGGAGTTGGTTTAGAGTGTAGCCTTCAACCAGGTGCTCTTTTAATATCCGCGTCGCCCATTGGCGGAACTGTGTCGCGCGTTTAGAGCTCACGCGGTAACCCACAGAAATAATGGCATCAAGGTTGTAATGTTTTACGCGACGGCGAACTTGTCGTTTGCCTTCTTGCCGAACTACCGAGAAATCCTCGGTAGTTGCCATTGCTTCCAATTCACCTTCCCTATAAATATTCTTCAGGTGCAAACCTATGTTATCGGTCGAGGTATCGAATAGTAATGACATCTGAGTCTGGTTCAGCCACACCGTATCCTGTTCCAAAGCCACTTCCAATTGCGCTTGCCCATCCTGGCTTTCAAATATCTGAACTTGCGTATTTTTCATGTTTTACCCCTCATCCCTGAGTATCCTGCTCTCAAATAAATGCCCTAGCATAGTCAGGATTTCTGGTTTTAGCCATACTGGTTTTATAAAACCATCAAAGCAGTCAATTACCAGCCAGCCGTGCAACTCCCGGAATACGGCATAGCAAACAACAAATAGAGCAGCCAGTGAGAAGCCTTTATCAGTCAATTGAACACTGCGCGCAGCGCTCTTTACCTGTTAGTAGTTTGGAAATACGGTTGCGGTTACGTGCGACAAATAAATAGGCTTTATCCGCAAACCAGCTGATAACCGGCCAGCGCAAAGGGGCAATCATCCAGCCTTTACCTACTAACGACCAAGCCGCGTGGGTAACATCTAAGCCATAGATCATTTCACCGGAGCTGACTTGCCCGTGTAAATACTGGTTAGCCTTAGTAACGTTAACTTGAGGGTACCGCCGGTTAAAGTCCGGCTCATTAATATTTTCGAACGTTATTTGTCGTTTCTCATCAAGCTTTCTTAAATGTCTCATTTCCTTTACGCACAATGGGCATCCGCCATCAAAGAAAATAATAAGTTTCGAACTGTGCTCTGACATTAGGACCACCTTTTGCAAACTTCACTATCTTATACGCTGTTTTCGCACATTTGACTCATAACGTAATGCGAAAAGCGGTTTGCTTAGCTCGTAATACGACATCGCCACGCTGCCAATTTTAGCTACCGATGCTAGTCTCTTTATGACACCTGGCGCAAACGCGCTGCAACTCAATCCCAAATAAGAGGCAAGGATGCCAACACTCTCTAAAATTCGTTTCATTTACTTAGTGGCACTTTTTATCGCTGCCTTTTGTACCTTCCCCGCAGCCGCGTTGCAGACAGCAACGCAAACCCAACTGGCAAAAGTGTATGAAGAAAACACGAGCATTCCCATTAGCGACTACTTGGTCAGCGAAAAGTATGACGGTATACGAGCCATTTGGACGGGTTCCGAACTACTGACTCGGCAAGGGAACCCAATATCAGCTCCTGAGTGGTTTACTGCACCACTACCTGACGTCTGGCTTGATGGTGAGCTATGGACAAAGCGTCAGAACTTTGAGGCGCTAAGCTCTATTGTGCGTACCCAAACACCAAAGGACAACCGTTGGCGGCAAGTGAAATATATGGTGTTTGATATGCCTGACTCACAGCGACCATTTAAGGAGCGATACAAAAACTATTCAAACTTAATTACGCAAATAAACGCTGAACATATTAAGCCGGTTAAGCAGCAACGGTTTCATTCCAATCATGAGTTAAGCAAACACCTGCAAGCTATGGTTGAGAATGGCGCAGAAGGCCTGATGCTGCACTTAGCAACGGCGCTTCATCAGCCTGGCAGAAGCGACGCTTTATTAAAATTAAAACCCTATTTCGACGATGAGGCCGAGGTTATCGCCCATTTACCCGGCAAAGGCAAATACACCGACATGCTCGGTGCGCTGCGTGTGCGCAATCAACAAGGCATTGAGTTTTCTGTTGGCACTGGATTCACCGACGCAGAACGCGCCAATCCTCCACCTGTCGGCAGTATCATTACCTACAAGTACCACGGCTACACCAATAATGGCGTGCCGCGCTTTGCCAGCTTTTTACGAATTAGGGAGGAGCTCGAAGATGAATAAAATCCAGTACATAGCGCATATGCCGAAAATAGAAATAAATTACAAATTGACACCGTTGCGCAACACGCTACACTAATATCTCATGATCAAAACATTTAGACACAAAGGACTGAAGCTCTACTTTGAAACTGGAAGTACTCGCGGAATTCAAGCAAATCATGCTGCGAGGTTACGTATGCAGTTAGCGGCATTAAATACTGCTATGAAAGTTTCAGATCTCGATATCCCGGGATACAGGCTTCATCCGTTAAAAGGTGTTCGAAAAAATATTTGGTCGATAGCGGTGAGTGGCAATTGGCGTTTAACCTTCGAGTTTCGTGATGGTCACGTATACCTGCTTAACTACGAGGATTATCACTAATGTCTATTATGCATAACCCTGTCCATCCTGGTGAATTTATTTTAGTAACCTATATGCAGCCCTTTGGATTGAGTTGTCGGTATTTAGCGGAAAAACTTAATGTTTCCCCTTCCACTTTAAACAGAGTTTTGAAATGCCAAAGTGGCATAAGTCCTGAAATGGCGTTGCGTTTATCGAAAGCTTTGGGCAGAAGCCCAGAGAGTTGGCTAGCAATGCAGGATGCATACGACTTATGGCATGCTGGAAAAAACTTAAGT
>CESK01023725.1_pt1 | contig 34675 bp, 29 predicted proteins | sample 531091 | NCBI WGS metagenome assembly CESK01 (sample SAMEA2621271, study PRJEB7988) | marine metagenome | biome: marine biome (ENVO:00000447); feature: surface water layer (ENVO:00002042); material: "saline water (ENVO:00002010), including plankton (ENVO:xxxxxxxx)" | depth 5 m
TGCGCGTCATCCTGAGTAAAGCCACGTACACGCATCAGACCATGCAATGCCCCCGAAGGTTCATTTCGATGGCACGAACCAAACTCTGCCATGCGCAACGGTAAATCGCGGTATGACTTAAGCCCCTGGTTAAAGATTTGCACGTGTCCCGGGCAGTTCATGGGCTTAACGGCATATTCACGGTTTTCTGAAGCGGTTGTGAACATCAAATCAGAGAATTTCTCCCAGTGACCCGACTTTTCCCACAACACACGGTCCATCATCATTGGACCTTTTACTTCTTGATAGTCGTACTCACGCAGTTTCTCGCGCACAAAGTCTTCGAGTTCACGGAATATAGTCCAACCATTGTGATGCCAGAACACCATACCTGGCGCTTCTTCCTGCCAGTGAAATAGATCCTGATTCTTACCAATTTTACGGTGGTCGCGTTTTTCGGCTTCTTCCAAGCGTTTCAAATAAGCTTTTAATTGTTTTTTGTCTGCCCAGGCAGTGCCGTAAATACGCTGCAACATTTTATTGTCAGAGTTGCCGCGCCAATACGCACCCGCCATTTTCATCACTTTAAAATGCTCGCAGAACTTCATGCTAGGCACATGCGGGCCACGGCACATATCAATGTATTCTTCGTGATGATAAAGCGCCGGACGCGAGTCGGTTGGAATGTTCTCGTCTAAAATCTCAATTTTGTAGGGTTCGTGACGATCTACGAAGGTTTCACGCGCCTCTTTCCAGCTGACATTCTTTTTAATGACCTGGTAGTTGGTTTTCGCCAACTCCTTCATCCGCTTTTCAATTTTCTCTAAATCTTCGTCGGTGAAAGTATGGTCAACGTCGATATCATAGTAAAAACCGTTGTCGATAACCGGACCAATCGCCATTTTCGCGTCTGGCCACAGCTGCTTAACCGCATGACCCATTAAATGCGCGCACGAGTGACGAATAATATGCACGCCGTCATCGTCTTTCGGTGTGACAATCTCTACTTTGGCGTCGTGTTCAATCATATCGCAGGCGTCGGCCAACTCACCGTCGATGCGACCAGCAACAGTCGCTTTCGCCAGACCAGGCCCGATATCCATAGCGATATCCATGATTGAAACCGGTTTATCAAATTCGCGTTGACTTCCGTCAGGGAGAGTAATTACAGGCATGAAACTTCCTTCCTATCCAGTGGTGACACCTACCAAGTGCCACATGCTCTATTTATTGAAATTTGGTGCGTTCGGTACCATCGAACGCAAGCCCCGTACTATAAAACAGCAAGCCATTTAGAGCAACTTAACTGGCGTATTAAGCTATTTAAGCCATACTTACAATAAGCTTAATTTTTCAAGCGAAGGGGCTATTTATGAACGAAGAGAACCTAAAAAGTGTGCCAGTGAAATGTCCGCATTGCGGCCACAATACCTTTTTAGATATTGATGCTTCCGAGGGAAACCAGGACTACCAGGAAGAGTGCTCCGCCTGTGGTGATCTCATTCACGTGCAATTACAGGTCGACGAAATCAACCAACAGGCGCGTATTAAAGTCGACGGCAATGACGAGCAGTTTTACTGACGCTTCGCCAGAACACGCTCAACCGTATCGACCGTTGTAATGGTTTGCTGGTCAAGCTCAATGTTGACTTCTGAGCCCACTTCGCACTCACCTAAGTTGGTAATGCGCAACGTTTCCGGAATAAGGTGCAGTGAAAAACAATTTCCCTTAACCTGGCCAATGGTCAAACTGGCGCCATTAACGCTTATAAAGCCCTTATCGAACAGGTAACGGCTATGCTTTTCTGGTATTTGAATCCACATAGCACAGTTATTTTCCAACAATTCCACGTCAGTTACTTTACCTGAACAATGAATATGTCCCGATACACCATGGCCGCCAATTTCATCACCAACTTTCAGTGACCGCTCAAAGTTAACCTTGTCACCTTCTTTCAACTTGCCTAAATTCGTTAAACGCAGGGTTTCATCGATAACATCAAAATGCACCTGCGTGTCACTGAATTCAACGACCGTTAAACAACAGCCGTTAATAGCGATACTGGCACCAATGGCTAAGTCTTTTAAAAATTTAGGTTCAGTTTCGACCACAATATGTCGAAAAGAAGCTTGGTCAGAGACCGAAAATATCGTAGCTTGTGTTTGTACAATACCTGTAAACATGAACCACCCGTGTGACAAGGAACCGGAGAAATGACTCGAAGTGTACTTATTTTTAAGCCCGTTGGCTATGCACTCATTGCCTTTAGCGCACTGGGAATGGTCGCTTGCTCTGACGACCCCGGGTTAACCGAGTACGCGGACAAACTGCACAGCAACGTGCATGACACACTTGAGTTACCGGCCCGCTCCATCACTCCAGAGAAGCCAGTGCTGCAGTATCCTGCAAAAAGTGAGTTAAAGCGTGACGTTGAACGCACCAGCCTCGGCTTTATGGACAGTATGCGTCTGAATCATTGTCGGCTGGGTCAGGAAATTGCGGAAAACAACAGCTCGCTAGGCAAGTTAAAAGACGGCTTCAGTAAATACCATGCAGACTTAACCATGATACAAGCGTTGGAAGACTGCATTAAACACCCTGAGTCCGCTAACGTAAAAACGCAACTAGAAGAAGCACTAGCGCACAAAAAGTCGCAATTAAACGCCAGCCTGGCCAATGCCTTTGCGTTTGAAGACGGCCTTCGCAGAGCCTTGTCCGTTGGCAACAATTCTCTGCCGAAAATTCATGTTACCGAATATAACTACGCTGTTAATGCTCTGGAGCGTTTCACCCGCATTTTGGAGCGTTGGAACTATACGAAAGAAGCGGATGACCCGTCCGAAATGATAAAAATGCTGGGGCGACTTGAGCGCAGTAACTATTTACCCGACTTATTCAGAACCATGCTGGACTACGCCCACAAACTGGATGCCATGCGTGATCAGTTACCGGAAATTCCAGAGGCCCTGCACTGCCCTAATGGCAGCGTCCCCCAAAAAGCGGAACAGTTAAGAGACTCATTTAACAACATATACATTAAAGAAATGCAGGGCGACATTGCAGAAGTTATTGAGCAACATCAGCGCCTGTTAATGACACTGGAAAACCTTCAGGGAATAGCGCCACAGCCAGCGCTGAAGGACTATATTGCAGAGCTTGGTAAGCTCAGCAAAGTGTTGACCGATGCCACCGTTCACTTTGTTCGGCCCTGGCAGCGTTTTTACAGCGCGTGTAACTTCACACCTGCGCCTGACTAGAAATTCGACAAACAGTCACTTTTTGCAAAAAATGACTTGCACGAGCGGCCGCAAATAACTAATATACCGCCCGTCTTCACGACATACCTCAAAAATGTGCGTCCTTAGCTCAGTTGGTTAGAGCGCTGCCTTGACATGGCAGAGGTCGGTAGTTCGAGTCTACTAGGACGCACCACTTTTCTAAGCTTTAACATCACGCTTCTTTTTAATTAATTTTTAACGTTTCTATTCAAACGAACAGTAGTAGCCTCGAGCAATGTAAGAGTTTTCTTACTAAATCATTTTTTCTAAACAGAGCTCAATAAATTCAAACACCTGTTTATTTTCCTTTTACGTATACAAACCACAGCGTTATGCTAACGGCACATAATAAAGACGTAATAAGGAACAATATGACAACTTACAAAGCGATTAACTTGGTTAAGCGCCCGAATCCGGGGCCGGTCAATGCGGATATTTTTGAGGTGGTTGAAAAAGAGCTACCAACAGTTAACGACGGTCAGTTTTTAATTAAGCAAACCCACATGTCGTTAGACCCAGCCATGTTTGGCTGGATGAGTCCCGATACCGAAAGTTACATTCCACCGGTCGAGCTGAATACCGTCATGCGCAGCTCGGGCGTTGGTGAAGTGGTGGAAAGCAAGCACGCGGATTTTTCCAAAGGCGACCGTGTAATGGGCATGATGGGCTGGCAACAATACGCGCTAAGCGACGGTCAAGGCATTAATAAAGTACAGGCCGACGTGCCCGACGAAATGGTGTTATCCGTTTTTGCCCTACCTGGCTTAACCGCCACACAAGGTTTATTTAACGTCGGCAAACCTAAATCTGGTGAAACCCTTGTAGTCACCGGTGCAGCTGGCTCGGTGGGGTCCATTGTCGGGCAGCTGGCTAAAGCTGACGGCTTGCGGGTAATTGGCGTGGTCGGCAGCGACGAAAAAGCCGAATGGATAACCAACGAATTAGGTTTTGACGGCGCTATAAACTACAAAACTGACGACTTAGATACCAAGCTGAAAGAGCTAACGCCTGACGGCGTTGATTTGTACTTTGAGAACACCGGCGGCCCTATTCAGCATCATGTAATGCAGCACATGAATGCCCACGGCCGTATTGTAGTGTGCGGCATGATAGCCGACTACGACAAAGCCGAACCAGCGCCCGGCCCAAGCTGGATCCCGATTATTAAAAAGCGCTTAACGATTCAGGGATTCACCATGCCGGACCACTTCCACGAAGTGCCTAGCCTATTGGAAAAACTCACCCCGTATGTCATGAGCGGCAAAATCAAATACCGTGCGCACACGTTGGAAGGCCTAGAGTCCGCCATCGACGGTCTGAACCTGTTCTTTAGTGGTGATAATAAAGGGAAGTTGTTGGTTAAGCTGTAGCCATTACCAGAGCGAAGTGCGCATTCGTATCAAGTCATAGTAACGGATGCGCATACTCTCTTACGACTGCATATTCCTCTTTGGAGAAAAGCACCTAGCCTACCCTCTCCCAATGATTATGTATTTCTTGCAGCAATATTTTTTCTTCCGCTTGTCGGGCTTCAACATCAGCTAATAAGTCTAAAAAGTAGCTAACAGGGTTATTCTTATATCGACTCTCAGCATACAAAGAGCGCAGAGCTGCATCTGTTGTTCTAGGAATAACCGATTGCCCTTTTTCATATCGTGCAATAGTTTGCTCGCTTACGCCAAACCGTTTCCCAAGTACTTTTTGTGAGAGATTAAGCTCTACTCGTAAAAATTTAAACTCGCTTTTAGACAGTGACTTTTTATTAGCAATAATGCTTTCAGCTATCGCTTGGTGTAAGCCGTCAATATCCTCAATGCTTGTGCATTCTTCGCCACCGATAATCGCAGCAGTGTAACCATTTTTGAGAAAAACATTCGGCAGTCCGCTTTCAGTGTAATGATACATATAACCCCCTAATGAACCCAAACAGTAACAAGAACTGACAGTGGTGATTTATCTTACCCGCCGAAAACTATCAAAATGATAGCTATCATTTTGATACCCTCCCTGTGCGTTGTCAAATTGTTTCAGAACCAAGAAGAGAAGGATAATTGACGGAGTAGCTTCTGGTTTCAATTTACGACACGTCGCACAGCAAAGTTAGTCCATATCGGAAATAAAAAAGCGGCTCAAAAGAGCCGCAAAACACACGACTAAAAGCAACGCGCACAAACGTTCACTTCATATTTAACTAGTGATTTTCTGGAAAAAAGATGGGGGCTACACCGTCTGCATATTCGGTGTCACGCTTGAATTTACGTGTTTTTCCGTCGCATTTAACTTCAATTGTCTGAATACGGTTATCTTTATCATAGCTGGTCGAGACTTTTGCCTCTGCTCCTGAGGAGCTTACCGAAACATACTCAGTCCCATTATGATATGAAACCTCCAGGGAAAACTCTGGAGCTTCAATCGTTTGATCAATAGTAAGAAACTCAACTTCATCATCTAGGCTGAGTAAATAATTAACGTGGTACTCATAACCGTCAACATCGAAACTCCCATCGTAATCAGCCGGTATAACGCACTCAACGTCGTGCCAACCTTGTTCGGGACCTAAATCAAGTTTCGGGTGGCGTGAAAAAACAGTTCCCATTCCAGTTTGTGACTGATTAGCTAGAGAGGCAAAGTCGTTCATAAGCATCCTTTTTCGTTACTAAGTTACGAGGTGAAAGATACCAACAAAGCACGACAAGTTAAGTCGCACTAATAGATTTTGCGTCTTCTACTTTAAAATTTTTATCCTTAGGCACATCTGGCTCATCATTTACTGCGTTGTAATATGCCCTTTTAACTTCCTCTTCAAACTTAGTTTTAAACTCAGGCGGACCAACAACTTTTAAGTACGGAGCGCGTGCCAGCAGCCACTGTATTAAGTTCAGATTATAAGGAACGTCAGCTTTAAGAAGCTTAAAGTTCTCATTACCGGGAATATCTTTCATTACCTGATTATCGCCTAAGTGAGCATCTTCAACTTCGCGCTGCACAGCTTTAAAAACCTTTAACTCCAACGTAAACGGCTCACCATATCGATATTCGAACATGTGTCTGTTTTGTTCGTCGTTAATATCGAATTCGCTCGGTCCTTTTGGCTCCTCGAAGTTTCGTCTTTTTACCTGAATAATCCGCGAAATTGGAAAGCGGCGAAACTTGCTCTTTTCTTCTTCAGAAGCTGGTTGATAAGCAACTAAATAAGCGACATTACCTCTAAAAAATATAGCTTTGGCAGTAACGGTTAAGTGCTCAAACGTTTTATCACCACCATGTTTTTTGTATTTCATTTCTAAAACTGAATTCTCGAGTGCTGCTTCTTTAACCGTGGTGTAAATATCTTCGTTAAGAACAGGCGCTTTTAGCCAGTGAGAGGGGTTGGCAACTTTAACTTTTTGATACCAACGGCCTATAACCCCTTGGTCACTCTCAATTAATTTTTTTGCTTTTAGGAACGGTTTATTTAACTGAGTCATAATTTCTGGCGGAGCTGTGGCAGCCAATTGTTTTTCTGCCATTACAATAGCCAGCGCTGCTGCGTAGTTGTTATCTTTAAGCGATAAAAAGTCTATATGGTCAACACTCCAAACAGCTGCTTTAGGTCCCCGGGCTTCCGAAACAGTATGAAGCCCCATCACCCCGTTGAAATCAGTTAAATCTCTTTGAACACTTCTTTTATCTATTGAATACCCTTTGTTTTGCAACTCCTGACAAATTTCAACAGCTGTTGCATCTTGACGGTGCAGAAACTCATACATCGCGTAAATTCGCTTAAGCGTTTCTCTGCTCTCTTTTGAGCTTTTTGATTCGCTCTTACTCATAAACACCTCGTTTGTTTAAATTAACCTTAACCTATACTAGCTGTCGCACCCACTTCAATAAAAAATGTTATTGAGTAAATGCCAAAACATGCGTGCAGGAGGAGATATATTGCTGTCGTTAATTGCTTGTTTATTTTTATGCTTACGCAGCACATCAATACGAGCTTTAGCTGTCTCGCTGTATAAACCTCGGGGATACTTTTCCAGATGCTTTTTATAATCACTAACACTCTGAGAGTTCTCAATGCGCTGCCATGCTCGGTACTCTTTCCTGTTAATTGGATGAGACTTCTCCAACGCAATTTCGGCATTCTGCGGAGAAATAGTTGCCCAAGCAGCAAGACACCCACCTACTTTTTGAAAGTCAGTTCTTACATTTTTCAGCTGCAGGTTAGTGGCAACATTGACCAACTGGTTCGTTACTAAACTTGTCTCCCCCCTTGTATCAGTGGTGTAGTTACTGTGAGTATAAGAGTGCACATCACTATATATATTCTCAGCCAATGACTGTTTAGCCAGACGAACAATATCTCTCTCAGCCTTACGGCTGTGACGTATACCAATTTTGCTAACTAAATACCGTCGCTCCCTGTCCGCCATGACCCAATTCGGGTCTTCAACATCAACAACTGAACAATAGTTATACTCAGGTCCACTAACAGAGCACGCACTAATCACAAAGCCCACAAAGACAGTAAAAAACGACTGTAGCAAACGCATACAAGCTCCTTAATTCGATCAAGTCATGCAAGATTAAAGAATCACTGCGTCATATTTTGTCGCACTCACACGGTAGTATCCTCAGCACACGGTCAATAAAGAGGATAGATATGAACGCAACATTAACTGTTTCGCCTGCCCTGCCACAGCTACCAGTCACTTTTGAAAATGTTGATCACGACAGCTTTGAAGCTAAGTGCGCACCGCTGAGCTTTTTCTGGTTAGCCCGTGCCTTTAATTTGAGCGGCAATGAGAAAAGCAAAGAAAAACTAATGATGCGTATCCGTCATTTGACCAAGCTTTATAACTTCCCAAATGACTTGTTTGAACAATTAGTTAAATTTGGCGATGACAAAAACGTCGACTGGGCTCCTCGCATACCTGAAATTGTCGGTGTGAGAGCTCTGCAGCGCCAGCTAGAGTTAAATGAGCAAGAGTACCGTATTCTTGTGTTTGCGTTTTTAAGCTCTCACTCGCGCTTAATTGGCACACTGCGAGAGTTCATTGAAAAGACTTTTTCAAATGAATCGCAGCTCGATATAGTTTGTAAGCTTGTCGGTATTGACCGTGCGCAGTTCTCTGTACTAACCAGTGACCAGTCAACTATTGTACAGATGCACCTAACCGGCCCTGCACCTTACTCTTTCCATATGGAGTCGATGGAGCGATTCTATATGCAAGAAGACGTGCTTGCTCGTGTTATTACCGCCAAGTCTGTTGACGATGACATTCTGGCTGGACTGCTTACCCCAAGCTCTCCCGCCAAGTTGAGCATTGATAACTTTGACCATATCGGCCAACGATTACAGTTATTAAAGGACTGTGTTGCTGATGCCACGAATAAAGATGGAAAACCACTATCGGTTCTGTTTGTTGGTAAACCAGGTTCAGGTAAAACCGAACTTGCTAAAGCACTAGCGGCCTCTGTCGACGCTTCTTTATACGAAGTTGCTGTTGTAGACGACACAACCCGTAAACAAGAAAACTGTGCGTACCGCTTAGGTGAATACTCTCGTATGTCAAACATGCTCAACAACGCACCTAACTGCCACATTTTGTTTGATGAAGTAGAGGATGTTTTAAATGAGCGCGAAAATGAAAACCGACGTAAAGGCTGGATAAATCAAACTCTGGAAAAGCGCACTGTTACAACCTACTGGGTTTGCAACAGTGTCGATGAGTTTGATGACGCGTTTCTGCGTCGCTTTGACTACGTCTTATATATGCCAACGCTTAACTATCGCTCGCGTGTACGCATGATGAATAATGCGTTCGCCAAACATGGTATTAGCGAACAACGTATTCACGAATTGGCTGCTGCGCGCATTAGTACGCCCGCAACAATTGAACGCCTGACTCAATTAGCTGACCGTATCAATCATGGAAGTTTAAGCGCTGACCAAATGTTGGATATGACTTTTCCTAACGCACCAAGTTGGTACAGCGATGAGCTCGGTCCGTTCAAAGTCGAACACTGTCAAGCTCACTCAGAACTTCCTTTACAGCAGCTTTCTGCTTTGTGTCAGCAAAATCAAAACGTACGTACACTTATTACTGGCAGCAATGGCAGCGGTAAAACAGCACTAGCACGCTACCTATGTTACGAATGCAATCACAGCACTCGCTTTTATACTGCCGAAGACTTTCTAATTGGCGATCCGGCTGTTTTTCTTTCAGTTATAGAAAATGCTTTCGAGCAAGCTTCTTTTAAACAAGAAATGCTTGTGATAGATGAAGTTGACCAGTTGCTAGTAACAGCCATGCGCATTGTTCCAAACCCAGATAGTTTTTCGCGCTGGTTAGCTACACAGATACGTGACTTTCGTTACCCACTAGTTATGACACTTAGCGAACCAAGAGCACTTAGCGAGTACACAGTCGTCAATAATGCATTTGACCTGTCACTGCAGCTTCAAAGCTGGCCCTCAGAGTTACTGCAAAATTTTTCTGATGAATTTGCCAAGGCCAACAATCTGAACGCTGTTCGCGTACCAGAGCAACTACAAGCAACTCCTCAACAACTGATTAAAGCGTTGCGCCAGTGCCGTTTGCACAGTGACATGAGTTATTTAACGCAAGCGTTAAGTGGAAAAAACAAAAACACCATCGGTTTTTTAGCGCGTGTTTCTTAAACACAGGAGTATCAATATGAAAACAATCCAAAGCTTATTCATGCTATGCGGCGTCAGCATCATCGCTGCCTGTTCAAGCAGCAATAGCATCCTCGACACCACCGCCAAAGATCAGGCTTTATACAACGAGTATATCGCTGATTGCACCTTTAAAGACGGGCAAACAGCAGCACCCAAGTGGATTTGTGGTTACCCCATTGACGATTATCCCGTTACCGAGACTGGTTATTCCGAGTCAGGTAGCGAGTCAGAAGCGAAAGCCAGAGCGCTGGTTAAACTAGCCGGGCGCATTCAGACAGTTGTGGAAAACGAAGCCACGTTAACCTCTACCAGCACTAACCGCCGTAGCGATAAAAGCTTTGAAGAGGTCAGCCGGCAGTTCGTCAAAGAGCGCCTGAACAACACCCGCGTGCTGCTGCGCATGGTCGACCCATCCACACAGGGGCTACATGTGTTGGTAGTGGCGGAAGAGGATGCGTTTGATAAATCTTTACGTAGCGCTATGATGAAAAGCGAATAAGGAGGTTTTATGTCCCTGTCAAAATCGAAAGTCTATTATGTGATAGCTATTAGTTTAGGCACTCTTACCGCTTGCGGAGGAGGTTCAAGTGCATCAAATGACTCGGGGACACAAGCCCCTGAGCCCGACCTGGTCGCTTTAGATACGCTTCCTTCGATTAGCGCTACCGAAAACAAATCAGAAACCATCGATATATCCTGGACACCTGGAGAGGAAGCTGAGTTAAATATTTCTCAAGAATCGTCTCCAGCGCTTGGGCTTACGCTGGAGGGAACGTCGTTAACAGTCACCTTGCCTGAGGTAACCGACGATGTCAGTACTGAATTTACAGTAGAACTCATTCAGGATGGAAACACCGTTGATGAGCAAACTGTGACTGTAAATATCGATAACGACCCTCGTCAGTTATATGCTGAAAATTACGACGATTACCGATTAGCGGAAGAGGTTGCGACAGAAACCGATAGCTGGCGGTTGGAAAACATCGGTATTTATGCGGAAACCATTACGCAAGATGGCGAACCACAAACAGTTTGTTACCCTACGCCGGAAGACTGCCGTGAGTCATACGCCTTTTATGAAGGTAACGCCGACTATGTGAGAGGTGACTTTAACGACGATGGGCATACCGATGTAGCCGTTAGTATTGTTTATTTCCCCCATACACTGCCACGAGATATTACTGAGTACCCTGCTCGGGTAATGATTTTTGAAAATAATGGCGACGGCACGATGAAGCTTAATAATAGTATCATTGCCGACTACGAAAATATTCATCGGTTTTCTGCTTACCGAATTAAGTCAGCCGATTTTAACGGTGACGGTGTGCCTGATATTATCGCCAGTTCGTTATCACGTGTAACAGACGAATGGGTCGAAGAACGCTCGCAACATCAAAATGCACCAGAGCTTCCCCTTTTGTTACTAAGTAATGGTGAAGGGCAATTAGTCGATGCATCTGATCAACTGAACTTACATATGAGTATCGAAGACGGCTATTCAGTAGGCCACAATATGTCTGTAGGTGACATCAATAATGACGGTCACCCGGACATTTATACCGGCCTTTCAGTATTGTTAAATGATGGAAATGGTATGTTTACTGATAAAACGGACGCCTATTTCACCGCCGATGAGCAATGGTCCCAACCTTTTGCTTCTGCCCTAGGAGACATGAATGATGACGGGCACACAGACTTAGCGATGTTTGATTACCGTCAGGTGTTTCCCGAACCTATAAACATTTACCGCAACCAACTCCTTCTAAGTGCGTCCAGTGGCGCATCTCTTACCATGGTGAATCAACCGACCATTATTCCGTTTCCAGAGGAGTATTGGGGGGCAGACAACAGCCATACAAACTATGCCATTATGGGCGACCTGGCGGAGGACTACCCGGGCGACGAGTTAGTCATAGCACAAACACGGCGCGACCCCTATTACGATGGTCGAGTCCTTAGAATGTTTGCGCTCGACGAACAAGAGAACTTGGTTGAGTTAACCGATAGGCTAGAAAACAATGATCTGCGTCTGGGATCAGAGCATCATGGCTACGTATCCGGTGAGGGCTCGTTACACCTTATGGATTTCGATAAAGACGGTACTCTTGATATTGTTGATGTGACTCAGGGTGGCAGCTACTGCAACTCAGAAGAAAACTGCCAACAAGAACTTGCGGTATTTCTGAACCAGGGGGACGGAACCTTTGTTTATAACCCTATAACCAATATTCCCTCAATCACCGAATACAGCTTCGAAGGGTATAATTTTGAAGATAACGACTTACCAAACTTAGGCACTTCTTACCCTGTTGACTTAGGACACTCTGACGGCTTTAGCCTCTTGTCGAGAGTGGGAACTGTTAATCCTGACCTACTTAAAGAAGGAGATGAAGAGCAAATGATTTGGTACATCATGAATCGCAAGCAGAATGGTCTTTAACGTTAACTAAGGTGCCACTGCTAAAAGCATTTAAAACCAGCGCTTGAACAGAATAACCATTTCGTTCAAGCGCTTCTTTATAGGTTTTAAGTTGTCCACCGTAAAAACGTGCAAGCTCTTGTTGTTTGTCCGGCGTTTTAGCTCCCTTCAATTTGTGGTCGATAACCACTAGACCCGCTTCCGTTTCCAGCAATAAGTCGATACTGCCTTTGATACTCTGATTGGCCTCATTTTTAGCCGTTACCGGCATCTCGACCCAAACGTTCTTAGGTTTAAACTGCTCTTTCACGCAAGCAACAAATTGCTGTGCCTGATTTACCAGTTTCTTTATTTGGGCTTCATCAGATGTGAACGGAGCCAAGAGTCTTCGGGCGACCAGTTCGACGTTTTTATCTGTATTTAGCACAATAAAGCCTATCAGTTGATGAAGTGCATCGCCTAGTTTTGCGGTATTCAAACTGCCAGCTAACCTCAACGCCTCGCCATATTGCGATGACTCATCTACCTCTACCGGCCCACCAATATCAGTCGCTGAAGGATGAATATATCGAGGTTTAAGCTCTTGTTCACAATGCCGCACAAAGGGTAGCTGGAGGTCTTCATCAACAGTATTCTCTATTGGCCAATTTTCACTCACGTCACTAAAACTATAAGCATCCTCACTCAGTAATTGCTTGAAGCTATCTTCGGGCGCTTTTCCTGTGTCAATAAAAGACAGATAATTTCTCGCTCTAGTAAAAGCAACATAAAGCAAGCGGTGATTTTCATTGCGCGTTTCTTCTGCTCGCTTTTTACCGAACTCAGTTGCATGCAAAAACGCTTTCACCGTTTTTTTCTCAAGCTTAGTCGACGCATTTGCTGCATTGTAGCGTGGTAAAAACTGTACCCAACGCCCTTTAAGCGGCTTATCGATATAAAAACTATCGGAATCATTTTTTGCCGTCACGCCAAACAGTCTATCCCTAGGGGATTTCTCCATGAACTCCAAAATAACGCATGGCCATTCAAGTCCCTTTGATTTGTGTATGGTCAACACAGATACTGCGCGCCCAGTAGAAATTCCTTTTATATCCTTCATGTCCCATGCTTTTTGTGCAAGATAGCGGTTTAACCCTTCCATTGTCACCGGCAACCCGTAAGAAACAGCCTCTTGCTCATAACCTTCTACCAGCTTGTAAAGCGCATCAATATTTGCCAGCCGAAGCTGAGTGGTAAACTCATTGTTATCCCATTGGCGAACCGTTTCAGCTATCGCAAAATTATTAAGTGCTTCCGTCAACAATTCCGTTGGCGATAGTTGTGCAGTCTTCTTTCGTATGCCAGCAACTTTTTCCATGAGCCCAGTATCTAGGAGCCGCCCTGGTTTCTCTGTGTCTTCTAACAACTCACCAAGCCAATCATCAAGACCTTGGTTTTTAACAATACTCCTTATTTCCGCATAAGCTATTTTATTGTCATCGCCAGAAATTAACGCCATAAAGGCACGTATTAAAACCACTTCGGGCTCATCTAACAGCCCCGGCTGTTCACATTGAGCTGGTATTTTTGCCTCGTTTAATATTTTAGCCAATTCCTTCGCATCATCATTTGAATACGTCAGAATACCAATGTCGTCCCACCGCATTGGCCGCTCAATATCGGTATGCTTGTCAAGCACTAATGGTCTGTTAGCAACAAATAATTTCAATTTGTTTGCGAATGCTTGATATGCCGCCTTCTTTCGTCCGCTAACCGAAAAGCTAAACAGTTCGGGATTTCCACAGCTTGGCTTTCGCTTTAACTTATCCCAAACTTCAAGCTTGGTTTGTTCTTCACCAAAGACAGGGTTAAAAGTATCATTGCAGTGCTCGACAATAGTTTTGGTTGACCGACGAGAAGTCTCGAGCTTATCGATTGTTATACCTTGGCTCTCTAATTCGTTTTGGAGTGCAATCATCAGTTCAGGATCAGAGCCGCGGAAGCCGTAAATAGCTTGTTTTAAATCACCTACAAATACAGCTTTATCAACAAGTTCGGTGAGCTTTAAGTAAATTGCCAGCTGCATAGGGTTGGTGTCCTGAAATTCATCTACCAGCAACAACTTAAGCTCTTCTTTTACAATTTTTTGCACTGCAGGATTATCCAACAGCTCAAAAAACTGGCGTTCAAGGTCACTGAAATCGAGGACACCTCGGTTGTCTTTAAGTTCTCGATATCGGCTCAGGCTATTAGCTGCCACTTCATACGCTAACTGAATAAAAGCTTTAATATCAGCTCGAAACGCACCAAATTGTCCCAGTTTTGTTTGTAAATTTATAAAAGGTTCAAAATGTTCAGCGGCCTTCGAAGGAACTTTTATAGACTCTAAATGAGACCATTTGCTGCACCATCGTTTATTTTTCAGATCCCGTAGCAAGGCCTTAAAGTTTTTCTGCTCTTTTGTTTTTTCATCAATACTTGAGAAGTCAGCCAGACAGTCTCCCGTTACGCTATTTATAAGACCTACCGTTAGAGTCTTGTCGACTTTTCCGCAAGCTTCATCAAGTAATTTGTTGTAGAGCGCCCAACTACGCTCTCCCATACTCGGCAACTCAACCGCGTCAATGCCATTAGCCGTCGCTTCACTAGCTATCTTTTTTACATAGTCTATGGGGCCATCGTCACGAGATGAGTCACCAGTAATGCTCAGTTTACGACCCAAGCGACTTAATTCTTTTATTTTATCTGGCTCTTCCTCATCTATAGCGTTGAGAAACAAGTTGTCAGCACCAACTTCGTCTAGCACCTCTACATCCGGGCTTAACCCCAAGTCAAAAGCAAACCGCTTCAAGTATTCGCCACACAAGCTGTGTAATGTGCCAATACGAGCTTCGTTTATGAGTAACGCATTATCTTTCGCACGCGCTGAGCCATCCACTGTTTCTAAAAACTTAGCGCGCACACGCTGCACTAGTTCTGCTGCTGCTTTGTTGGTAAAGGTAGTAGCAAATATTTGAGACGGCTTAACGCCTTTATCATTTACAGCATCAAAGAGCAGCTCTGTAATTTTATAAGTCTTTCCGCTGCCGGCACCGGCGTTAATCATCTCTATCTTGCTAAAGTCCATGCCTTATTACTCCTTTATTCTGCCGTTGCCTTCGGCCACCCCAATAAGTAGCGGTAGTCTGAGTACTTGTCGCCAACTCGCTCTTTGTCGCTATTTGCTTCTCTATACGCCGATATAATGCCTTTCAAGTCATCATCTTCAGGATAGGTAACACCTGCTATTTCATCGCAGCCTGGGTTATTTAACTCTATTTCGCCACGCTCCAATTGTTCAAAGCGCCATGCCGCAAGCTCATTCGTTGTCTGCCAAGACTCGGCTATTGAGCTGAATTTAAAGTCCACCTGAGTAACACCTTGCCCCTGTAGGAAGTCGTTATTGCGAAGCAAGAAGGCCTGATCTTTAATTATAAAGTAACCGACTTCAGGCCAGCGCTTTTTACTCTGCTCGTAAATACTAGCGTAAGTATAAAGCTGCACCGCACAGCCACCCTCTAGAGTTTCCTTATGTTTGTCTCCGGAGTTAGACCATTTAGCATCAAGCACCATCACATTGCCATCTTCTTTTTCCAGGAGTAAGTCAATACTGCCTGTTGCCTTAAATGTCCTGCCAGCAAGGTTTAGAGGCCAGTTTTTAACGCTTAATTCAGGCGTAACCTTAATAACCCCCGACTGTAGAAACGTATTAACCAGCGACGTTAACGCTTTTATCGCTTGCTCTCTTACTGACTGCAAGTCGTAGTGTGCCCCGGGCTCTAAGAACACTAACGCGCGCTGTTTAAAAACACGTTCGTGATGCTGTTCTTCCCAGCTTTCCAAATCTATCCATTTGTCAGGTGTCGGATTTTCCGTGAAATAGGCTTCGAATAACGCATGCGCGTATATCCCCCTGGCTCGGTTATCAACTGCAGGTAGCTTAATGTCATAGTCACGTAGTTTTGTACTGTAATTCAGCACAAAGTCAGACGGCTTAAATATCAAGCGTTCTAACCGAGACGCCGACATGTCACTGGCAATAGGCAGTGCTTTGTTAATACGGCCGACACGGGCATAAGGGTATAAAGACTCAGTGTTATAGTCTTTGACAACAGCTTTGCTGTTTTGCGTAGCTAAGTAGTCACTCCACGACTCGTGAGTCAACTTATGTAGCACTGACAATTCGTCAAACAAGGGGTGCGTTAACGCCTCATTGTCAAAGTCCACAATAAGCAACTCTTTGCTCGTTTGTTCAATAAACTGATTCCAGCTATTGCGCTGCAACTTAAGGTCATGTTCCCGAGAAAATACATCGTAGCTATCAGACAGCGCATCAAACTCAGGTTGATACCAGTCGGGCAATGTATACCCGGGTAAAGAATAAGGTCCCACCCACAGGGTAATATCAGGACTCGTTGATAAGTGCCCCGGCCGCATAACACCATGACAGGACGTAGTGCGTCCTACTTGTGCAAGCGGCTCCATCATAGGCATCTGCCCTACGCCAAGCTCTTTTAAAAGTTTTGTCCACTGGTTTTGACTAAATTCAGTTGTTGCCGTTGTCAGCACATCAAGAATAACGTTGCACTGACGAGCAAACTCGCGGTAAACCGGTTGCTGAACTTTTAGCGCCTTTAGACGCAAAGCCTCAACAGCTTTTTTAATTTGCTCGGCATTAGGCTCCGGCTCCTCTATGGCGGCTAACCATTCTTTTAGTTCAGGGTTTTGCTGAAGCACGTCTGTTTTGGCTTCTTCCCATTTTTCATTCCCGATACCTAAACTTGAAACTAGTTTATTTGCTAAAGTTTTAGACTCTGCTCGGTTTCCCAGCCACAACGGATGCTTAAACAGCGTAACCAGACATTCGATGGAATAGCTGCCGCTCAGCGTGTTGAGCATTGCGGGAACAATCTGAGTAATTAAACGAGTATCAACTTTCGTTTTAAAGCCTGCGGAAGGCTGCGAGTATTGACCAAGAGCTTGATCAATTATTGTACCGTATTCGCTAACGACCAATATATCGTCGGCACTTTTCCCATTTAGAGATACATACTGAGCGGCTATGTCAGCAGCATCAATAACTCCACCTGCAGATATAAGTTTAACATTCGATTTCTTGCTCGCTTGAGAGTCCGCTAGCGGTAACTCTTTCATCGCTACATTTTTATCAACCAGCGCACAAAAGAGTTGCTGCCAAATGTTTGGAAGTAAATATTTAGGTTGAGCCAATACTAATCGATTTAGCTGAAGCTGACAGCCTTGTAGCCGCTCAATACACTGCTCAATACGTAAAGCGTCACTTTTACCAGCTATTGTGTCACAGGCCTCGTTGTATAAATCGGTTAAAAAGCCAAACCGCTGTAACCTCTCATCCTTAAGAGCCTCACCTCGCCAGCCAATAAGCGTTAAACCATCGAACCACGACATTACAACTCGCGCAGTTGCTATTGGATTTTTTTCAAACGAGCGACAAATTGCCTTATTCGTCTTAGCGTGCTTACTGAGTATGCGATAAAACGCAAACAAACGCTGTTCAGGTTCAAACTTTATAATACCTAGCTGTTCTTCAAGCCACGCTATTAATGCTGAACAGCCCATAGTATCGCTACCGACTGCGCCATTGGTACAATTAAACATTGGCTCAATAAGATCTTGATTAGCTAAATAATCAAAATGAATGACACGTTCCATCGTTTGGGCTCCCCGTCGAATTAAAATTCAAAGTGTTATACCGCCATTTCTTGCCTTAATTAAAATAGCCGCATTTTCGAAAAGCCCCATAAGATCTGTTTTATTTTCCATATAAATATCTTTTGAAAGCTTTAATCTAGCCGGCAAAGGGTCACGTATAAGTTGCAAAGAAAGTTTCTTTACATCTCGGGCAGCAGCTTCAGTCTTGATAAGAAAAGTTTTATGTCTATCCTGCCATTGAATCGTGGCGAAATTTTGATGTTCTACCTTATTCTCAGCCTCCCAGAAAACCCGCAACCGCAAGTCTCCCTTGCCTGTTTTGGTATAGTGAATTTCAACACACTCCTTCTCTTCGAAGTGTGAAATCAATTTATCAATAAACTCTGAAGCCCACTCCTCAGTACTTTCTAGTTTTGCTTCAAATGGGTTAATGACTGCTTCTTGACTATCAACCTTATCAACTAAACCATCATCTGACTGCAATTGAATGCTCTTTCCTAAATCATCACCTACCAACTCACTCAAACGTCGTTCACAATCTCTAACTAATAATCCCAAATCAACATTCGTTAAACCTGACCCATTATTTTCTGCCGTATTGCAGGGCAACGAGTAATCTTGCAGTAGTTCAGATTCAGCAGCAGATACTAGCTGTCTTATCTTTTTAGTCGACACTGGCTCATCGGGTTCTGCGACACGTATATAGGTAAATTTAAAACGCTCTAAGGTGGTATTATCTAATGAACAAAAGTCACCCCACTTGTCATACGCGAAGTTGATTCTCCGAGCGGTTGTTTGACAACCTCTATCTGCGTTTAGTAGGCTTTCTTCTGTGCCCCCCAATGCTCTAACTATCGCGCTTTTAGGTGCCATATCAATCGACTGTTTGAGCGCTCGCTTAGATACGGAGAGCCTCTTACCTCTCAACGTTAACGAGGCTATATGCTTGCTCCAGCGAAGGTTTATAACATTGCCTGCAAACGGAGCGTGCTTCACCCCCATATACTTTCCTAGATAGATGGGCTTACCATCAAAGGAGACAATATAGATGCCTGGACCGACAAATGCCGATTTATTTTTTACTATCGAATAAAACTGTAGATTAAAAAAACTAGGCAATCCTGGGATGGGTTTAACCTGTCTAAAAGAAAAAATCTCATTCGCTTTGTAGTTTTTAGTTTTGACATTCAGTTGCATCGCTTTCCTCTGGCACTATCAATCTCTAATTTCACTCACTAACTTCGAATGTGAACGCTAAGTGCGACACGTAGCGTCGTAGTAGCAGATTAAAGTTTAACCTCACATTAAGTTGGAGGTGCTTTATGGACATCGTTTTTACAGTAATTGTCAGTTTAATCGCCATCGGCTTCGTCGTAATGTGGATTGAATTTGCCCTTACCCGACCGCTGACAGTTATTTCCATGTTAGTGCTTGCTCTACTTGTCTCACCGAATGGTAACTATGTCGGCACGGCCCTAACCTTTCTCATCCTTAGCTGGCTGTTCACGACTAAAGCCGGGTTAATCCACGTAGGCGGTTTTTTGCTTGGCTTTATTTGGAGTAATCGCCAAAAGTAACTCGCACCAAAGGAGCAAGCTACTCAACATAATAAGCCGCACTCCCCCACACTTCGGTGCCTTTAGCCATCATTAAATCGATAATAACCGGAACAACGGCACCCAAGAGTTTGCAGCCATCTTTTACTTGGTCTCGGTTTACGCTGCTAGCGTAGGTCGCCCCGCCGTGCAGAATTTGGTTTCTCAGGGTGTACAAGCGATCCATGATAATGCTCAAAATAGTTACGGTATCTTGCTGGCCAAGTGCTTCATTAGCACGTCGTTTAGCGGCATTAAAACGATCTTCCCAGTCATTACCGCGGTCTTCGTAGTTAATGTTGTCCCAGAAAGGTTGGAATACGAATTCGTTGCTAATAAGAGAGCGAATGGCGCCGTTATAATGAGTCCACACCAAATTATACAGTCTATTTTCGCTATCGCTTTGAACTAAACGCTCAAAAAACTGGCCGTATATTTCGCGTTCGGTGTCGCTACTTTGTGCGGCGTAGTTGCTGGTATAGGCGGCATTAAAGGCAATCCATAAAAACACGAATTCGCCGTCGGTATCGCCATTTCCTCGCTCAATTTCAGCCTTCTGTAACCAACTGAGTGCGCGGTGAATACGCAAGTTAGCGCCCTGGGTCCAGGTATCTCGATGCTTGCGCTGATGAGCCTTTAGCGAATCGTAGTCCATTACTGTTAACCGTCCTAGTGTGCAGAATCTATACAGTTACAGTAAAGAATATCGGTGCTGGTGTAAAGACAGCGAATGCACTGATAAGCACGCTCCTACCGCGACACATTCTGTCGTACTAGTATGGCAGGATAGTCAGCGTTAAATATGAAGGAGAATATTATGACGCTTACCACCACCCATAATCGCCTATTCGATAATGACTTAGTTGCCACGCTAATTAAGCACACCGAGCAAGGTCTGCGTAAGAATACTCCAAACCTCATTGGAGCAGCTGACTTTATAGTCAAAAGCCACCTTAATCCCAACCATTACGCCATGCCTATTCTGCAGGCATCGCCGGAGTGGATTCAGGAACAACTGAGTAATGAAAATTATCATCAGCTTGAGCAGCAACTCGCTTTTGAAAACACACGAACACCACTCGGTATGGTGCGCGTTATGGTCCGTACGCATTTAAATCGTCAATATGTGCGTCATGTGGTGCGCGGCGCTAGCGACCAAACCTTAACGCCTCGCGTCATGAAGACTTTTGAGCAAGAAATGGATTTTGCAAAGCTTACTGACGCTCATGCTTATGCTGAACATTGGCAAAAGGTTGTTGATAAAAACCCTGGTCTCTATGACGACATTGATCGTTCGGCAATTGCCATGCTACCCAAACTCAAAGGGGGACATTGGCAGGCGTCTAATGTAGTTGCCAATAAACTGGGCATGGATGATGCCTGGGCCAAAGTCTTGACCGGTATTTACACGGGGCTTGTGTATTTAAACGACGCCTACAATTTTAACCCAGAGAAGCTATGGGCTGACATGGACGCAACGGTCGGTAACGCAAAAGCCGCTAAAAAATTAGCAAAGGCATTTCAAAAACATATTCATCAATATGGCGACGCGTTATCAGGTAGCTTTTTAGCCGACTTAGGACATACTGAGTTTGTAAAACCCGACACTCACGTCATTTCTGCCGTAGCCGCTCTTAAGGAGCAAGAAACCGTTTCTCCACAAGCGGCAATTGAGTACGTCTATCAGCTCAGTGAGGAGCTTAACGTACCGCCACGTTTAATTGACAAAGTATTTTATCTCGGTGGCTCGGGCCAGTTCTATTTGTACAACATAAAAATGAAGCACAAGAACACTTTTAAAAAGGAATTTTTAGAGCGCTTGCGGGCGCTTTAACGAGAGCTCGCGTCAGGACGCGAGCTACGTGCTTATGGTCGCCACCTCACCCCAGGGAATACGGTCATTTCCAGCCGTTTCCGGCAACACCCAAAGCAGCGGCGTTTGTGGCGGCTTTGTAGGTATTTCCGCGCAGCCGTCAGTGAAGTATATCAGGGCATTTGTGGGATGTTTATCGACGTAATCTAAGACCGGTTTAAACGCCGTTCCACCAAAGCCTTTTGCGGTAAAACTGTCGGCATTCAATGGCGAGTCTGGCGTAAAGGTATCGATGTGCTGAATTCGACGATCGCACTGCAGCACCGTCACCCGGTAATCCTGAAACGCGGCCAGTAAATGCGATAACTGCTGTAAAAACACCGCCAATTCATCCGAACAGCTGCCACTGGTATCTAAAGCGACCGTCAGTTCAATAAAGTCACTGCGTTGACGAGGTAAATACAAGCCTCGATGAATGTGCCGCCGAGACGGTGGCAGCCATTGCCGCTCCCCGATTAATTGTCGCTGCACAAAGCGTTGTAATAAATGCTGCCATGGTAAGCTTGGGCTGACCACCTGCTCTAATTGCTTCTTGACGTTTCCCGGCAATGAGCTCCAATGCGCGGCATTCGCCAACTTCGCCTGCTGCACGTATTCACGCCAACGTTGTTGCTGCTCACTATTTATAGGTAAGTGCGTATCTAGCACGCCCTGCTCTGGTTTTTCTTCATCAACCATTAACCGAGGGTAAATCTGCTCTGCGCTCAGTTCCTTATACTCATAACGATACAAGGCTTGCGGCGGCACAAAACCCAGCAGTTGTTTAACAATACTATTAACTTCGTAGTCAACCGCCCTATTCCAACGTTGATGCTCTCTACCTTGCTGCCTAGAAAAATGTCCCATCACGCAGTGCCATACCTCATGACACAGTACGAACTGGCGTGTTTTGTCATCAATACGATTGGCAAAGTCGACGTTAAAAAACACGCTCCGCCCATCTGTAGCGGCAGTTGGAATGTCATTTCCTTTCACCGCGTTTAATTGCAGGCGCAACGACAATGCCGCAGTAAACGGCTGTTGTAACAGCAAAAGGCCCCGGTCGCGTTCAAGTTGATTAACCAACGACGTCTCATTAAAACGCTCACTCATAGGCTGCCTTCAAACTCGAGCGCTTGAGCAAATTGTTGACCGTGCTGCTCTGTCCATTGCTCATAACGCGGGTGTGAAAACACCTTTTCTGCACGCTTTTCGTCCAGGCCGTTTTCGTTACGTAAAATATCTAGCATCAACAGCGTTGCAAAATCGGAGCTTAACTTGTCGCTAATATCAAAAAGTCTATCCAGCAGCTGCATTTTGCGGCGAACATGAAACGCCACAGCGGCACAAAATGCGTATAAAGCGTCCGTCCGCTCGGGAATACTTACTGGAATACGCCCAGCTAACATCGCCTGCACATCCGGCAGCTCAGCCTGTACGTCTAAAAAACCAAAAAATGGCAAAGCAGCACCGTCGCCTATTAATCCGGAAACCATAATACGCAGCTGTTTATCGCTTAACTGAAGCTGCTCGCGCTGTTTCAGCAGTTTTGCAACACGCTCCCACGAGCGCGGGCTCGGCCAACCACGTTCAGTGTTACCTTCCATATTAAAAAAGTGCTGTGGCGCAAATTTCAAAAAGCCGATAACCGGGCTCGGGTAGCCCTGTTGCTGTGCCCAACTACACCACTGTTGAACATCCGGCTGCAGCTCTAAATGGCAAAACCGATTCGCTAACGCACTTGAAAAGCTGTATGCCACCGCTCGGTCGGTTAAACGGTTACCGGCTCCTATCACTAACCAGCCCGGTGGTAGTTCGTATAAGTCACCTAAGCGACGATCTAAAATAATTTCGTAAGCCGCTGCCTGCAACATACGGTCGGCCGCGCTTAGTTCATCAAATAAAATAATGCCTTTGCTGTTTGGGTCACGGGGCCACTCGCCGGCCAACAGCCAGTCGACATGGTCGTCTTTCGGCACTGGCAGCCCCCGTAAATCAATAGGCTCGCGTTGCGCTAAGCGAATATCAATAAAATCAATACCTTGCTCTTCGCATAGCTCGCGAACAACTGTGCTTTTACCGACGCCGGGAGCGCCCCAAAGCATGAGTGGGGCAATATCTTTGGCGTTATCAGGAGACTGCCATAGCAATCGCAATTGTGTTTCAACCAAAGCTTTAACGTCACTGGGCGTGCACCCGTACTGTGCTTCTGAAGTCACTAAACTCATGAGAAAACTCCTTGTTTTTGCAGTCCGCTTCCGTCTTCTTTACGAGAAACACCCGCGGCAGAGCCTAAAGCAATTGCCATATACTGTGTGCGTTGCTCCGGGAGCCTATTAGCCAAGTGCAGAGCGACTTTTCGGGTTACCTGAGGAGCAGTCTGCAACAGCTTTTGAGCAATGCGCTGACGCTCAGTTTTTGCATTAATCAATAAAAATTTAATACAAGCCAGCTGGGTTAATTTATTCAGTTTCGGCAGAGCTATGAGCAGTCTTCGTTGTAGCTTTGGCAGCAGCTTTAACGTTCCCGATGTATCAAAAACACCTTGGCGAATGGCCTGCAGCATAACCTTACGCAGCGCTTTTTGTTCATTTTTATAGCTGGTTGCGTTTTCCAAAAGGGTCATAACCAAAGCGTAAAACGATACGATATTGTCGATATAACGGTTATTGGCATGACCTAACTTTTCTTCCACAGCCGGGCAGCCTCTATTAATGAGCAACCTCCATAGCGCCATATATTTCAGCCAGCCCTCCACCTGCCTATCAGCGGTAAACAGCTCACGCAGACTACCCCGCATTAGTTTGCCAAGCACACTAGCTATGTCATCGTCATAATCGGTACTCTGCTTTGCCAGCGCCAATAGCAAACAGACACCATGAAAGCGGGTCGATGGACGGAAACAACGTCGCAGTGCGCTAAGCATGTTTCCTACGGCTTGCACCTGCTCATCGCCTTCAGTATTTTCTATAACGTCGAACAAGCGCGTTAACGTTGACTCATTAATGTCAGGAAAAACATCAGTCTGAAAGTAATGCGATGCATGGTTCTCAACCTGCATGTAATCGGGTACATAGGTATTTTTAATACGCACCATGCCGCGTAAAGTCAGCAGATGGGCATCATCAATAGCTAAACGCTCTATACGGCAACTGACCAACTCAATGGTATTCCAGCTGCCACCAATGTGTATCTGATTCTTCCCGCATTCCGTAAGGCGCAAGCGCTCGCTCTCTCCCTTAATGCAGCGCAAGTTTTGGCAGTCACGGGCGCATACCGAAGCTGGCTTTACGCTGTCGAACGTCACTTTTTCAATTCCCTGTAACGCAACTAAACTGACCTGCGCCGGCGTACGAAGTTGTAATTGTTTGGGAATCTTACTGTCTCGGCGCGCATGAATGACCAGTAGGCTCGTTGGTTCGAGGCTTTCAAGCAGTTGACGTTTTTTATCAACGCTATCGACCGGGCAAATAACCACTTGTTTAAGCGCCTTCGTTTGACTGTGCAAATAGCCGCCACCGTCATAGCAATAGTCAAAATGCTCAATATTGCCATGAATATTCAGCAAGTTATGGTTATCACTTAAATCAAGGTGCAGTACCCAGGAGTCTTGTGTTAACTGCAGCTGCTGCAACTTCGGCGTTGTGCGCAGTTGTAAGTATTTCCGTTTAACTGGGGTGTCGCTCTTGTCAGACAGGCGAAGTGTTTCGGTATTCGGTAGGTTATTCACTTCCAGCCATTGCGCGTTCGAAATGTCTACGTTAATGGCTTTACAAAGATAGTTCTGGACCACTAGGCCCGAGGTTTTATCCTGCATTCATAGCCTCCTTTGTTAGGACACTATGGTTGCATAATACTGCGACAGTTTATGTCGTATTGATTATCTAACTCACCCACTCCAATCACTATGCCCCTCTGCGACACCAGATGTCGCACCCTAAACCTAACATAGCCTCATCAATAAAAAGTGAGGTGTATATGACAACATTAACGAATTCGACTCCAGCATTACCCAAACTTCCCATTTCATTTGAGCAAAGTGAAGAAAATACATTCGAGTTTTTCTGGGCGCCATTGAGCTTTTTCTTATTAGCACGATGTTACAACTTGAGCGGTAACGAACAGCGACGGGCGGGTTTAATTGAAAAACTTGAGAATGCAGTCAGCCTTTACGAACTGCCTGCTAACACCGTTGAAAAAGTAACCGAGTTTAGCAACAGCAATACCGACTGGCGTATTCGAGTTCCTGAAATAACTGGCGTTAGAGCGCTACAGCGACAATTAAACCTCTCTGAAGACGAGTATCGCTGGGTTGCATTTGCTTACTTATTTAGCGCCTCGCAAGTTATGGAGGTAATACTTAACTTCATTTACCGCGAGTTTTCTGCACAAGCGGAGCTAGACATTATCAGTAAGTTAATTGGAGTGAATCCAAAGACCATCAAAGAACTAACAAAAGACGATTCTACCATTGTAAAAATGTACCTTGCCGGATCACCAGATTCGTATATCAGCTCAGTCAGCGATAGATTCAGAATGGTTTCATTTGTCGTCGACAGTATTAACCAATGCCAATCGGTTAACGAGGATATATTGTCCAGTTTTCTAACTCCTTGCTCTACCTCAACGTTGAAATTAAACGATTTTGAGTATTTAGGAAATAAACTGACGTTATTAAAAAACTGCGTAAAACAGGCGACGTTAGGTAACACGCAACCGATGAGTATTTTATTTGTTGGTCCCCCTGGCACCGGCAAAACAGAATTGGCAAAGGCATTAGCAGAGTATGCCGATGCTTGCCTGTTTGATGTGCACGTCATTAATGACGATGAATATGACAATACCAATACGTATCGTCTGTCACGGTTTTCTCGTATGAACGCCTTGTTAAGCGGCTCACCAAGAAACCATATTTTATTTGATGAAGTGGAAGACGTTTTAGTCGAAAAGAAAACCCAGGAGAAACGCAAAGGCTGGATAAACCAACTTTTGGAAAGGCGTGAGACAACCTCATACTGGATCTGCAACGAAACGCGTTTTTTCGACTCGGCATTCCTGCGCCGCTTTGACTACGTACTGCAAATGCCCGAGGTCAACTTTTCAACCGCCGTTAAGTTATTACAGCAAGCCTTTAAAAAGAAGGCTGCAAGCCAGCAAACCATAAAAAATTTAGCAGCCTTTAAGGTAAAAACCCCGGCCTCCATCGCTCAAATGAGACTGCTCACTAACCGGTTACAGGACAGCAGCCTGTCCATAGATGACATTATTAGCCTTAACTACCCGGATCTACCCAATGTTTACAGCAAAGAGCTCGGCCAGTTTGAGTTTTCACATGCTCCAGTAGAATGTGCTCTACCCAAGCAACGTATTGAAACGTTTTGCACCCAGGGTGACAGTATTCGTTTGCTTATTAGCGGTGTGACAGGCTCAGGAAAAACCGCTTTAGCTCGATACCTCTGTTATGACTGTAACGGCGGCATGTATTTTGCGGATTCTGCAACGCTTATACACCCAAATCCTATTGTGTTTGAAGATTGCCTTATAAGAATTGAATCGCCACTAGTTCACTAGACACTCAGTAGCCGTTTTTTCAAAACGTTTTTCATACTCTACCGGCGATAACTGATCATTGGAACTGTGCCGGCGTTTTGAGTTGTAAAACATCTCAATGTAGTCAAATACATCTCGTCGAGCTTCGGCTCGGTTTGAATATATTTTCCGCTTAATACGCTCTCTTTTAAGTAGCTGGAAAAAACTCTCAGCAACAGCATTGTCATGACAATTTCCACGGCGACTCATGCTGCCTTCCAGATTGTTGCTCCTTAGGAAGGAGCTCCAGTCATGGCTTGTATATTGGCTTCCTTGATCGGAGTGCACCACTACTTTCTGTTTAGGCTTTCGTCGCCATATGGCCATGAGTAGCGCATCAAGAACTAACTCTTTTGTCATTCGTTGCTGCATTGACCATCCAATGACCCGTCGCGAGAACAAGTCAACAACCACCGCTAAGTAGAGCCAGCCTTCATGGGTTTTAATGTAGGTGACATCGGTTACCCAGGCCTGGTTAGGCTGCTCAGTATTAAACACCCGGTTTAATCTATTAGGCGTAACGATATGAGAGACACCACCACGGTGGCGAGGCTTACGATAACCAACCTGAGCCTTAAGCTGGCTTAGTTTCATCAACCGGTGAACTCGATTGATACCAATCCGCTCTCCATATTCGCACAAATCGCTGTGGATTTTTCGATAACCGTAGACGCCACCAGATTCTAACCAGAATTGCTTAATAAGGCCTGTCTGGCGAATATCGCGCTTTTGTCGACGCGAGCAAGGCTCTTTGCGCCACGCATAATAACCGCTTGGATGGACGTCCAGTAAGCGGCATAACTTACGTATCGGCCAACAGTCCTTGTGATGCTTAATAAAGGCGTACCTTAGTCGGACTGCTTCGCGAAGTACGCCGCGGCTTTTTTTAATATGTCACGCTCTTCAGTGACACGCTGTAATTCTTTTCTTAAGCGCTTTAGCTCAGCCTGCTCTTCGGTTTGAGCAGCGTGTTTTTCTGCTTCTGGACCGTACTTCTTAACCCAGGCATATAAACTATGAACGGAAACATCGAGCCGTCTTGAAACGTCAGCAACAGAATAACCTTTATCGGTAATTTGCCGGACAGCTTCGATTTTAAATTCTTCAGGGTATCGGTTGTTACTCATAAGCACCTCTTTTATGCCATTATCTATGGCTATGAGGTGTCTAGCAAATCAGTGGCGATTCAGTCATTTAAAATCATATTGCATTTCGCATGATAGTCCCTTATCTGCATAGATTTCATTATTATTAGCTTCTTGTACGTTATTGCCTACATTACCAGACGGATATTGAAAATGGCACTATCAAATTTGTTAGTCATTCACTAAATTAGCATTTCAATTAAGCAGCCTCCCTGCCCACTCACCTCCTCTGTGATGTCCATGCTTAGTACATTAGCCTCAAACTGCGACAGTTTGGGTCGCACCTAAAATCAACCGTTTTGTAGCGCGACGTAATATGACGCACGCACCCATACACTATAAGCATAGCTATTAAGAAATCATAAAAGGAAAGACTTATGTTCTGGAGCTGGTTTGGTATCACTATGCTGCTGGCTTTTATCTTTAGTAGTAGCACTTTGGCGTATTTAGCCGGCGGTGTTTTAATTACCGCTAATATCTTGCCCTCATACAAAAGCTACGTTAGCAAGCAGGGTATAAACAAAAACTATACAGGAATAAAAATGGAGTACCGCGGCTTAGTCATTGTCAGCATTGTTACAACCAGTTTCGGCTTATGGTGGCTGCTTTCTAAATAACCTGTCCACTTGCGACACGTTATGTCGCACGTAAACTTTATTATTGTCCTGTGTTAAGCAATCAAGGACGCTATGCAAACCATAATGCCAAACTCCCCAACGTTTTCAGAAACTATTACCGTCGGTTCATTCGATTACAAGTTGTATTACAACGGGCGTGACTTTGAGCTCGCGTAAATTAATAGACTCATTGCCAAGCGCTTGCATCGGTATCTTAACCATCTGTACGATATTGAATTCACGCCCAAGGGCGCTATTTTTTATTACGATAAAAAACCGAAGCACCAGCGCAATAATTTACCGTTACCGAAATAAATAAGGACATACATGTACGACATTATTGGAGACATTCACGGACAGGCTGACAAGCTTGAAGCATTGCTCAGCAATATGGGTTATGAGGAAGTGAACGGTGTGTACCAACACTCAGAGCGCACATTAATTTCGGTGGGCGACTTAGTCGACCGAGGACCACAGCAGCGTCGCTCTGTCGATATTATCCGCCGCATGGTTGAAAGCGGTAACGCCCTTTGCATTATGGGCAACCACGAATTTAATGCGGTGGCCTGGGCTACTGAGGACCACAAAGGCAGCTACCTGCGCGAGCACTCTCAGAAAAACTTCGAGCAGCACGAGGCCTTTTTAAAAGAAGCTGAACAAGACCCTACCTGGTACGCTAACACCATCGCTTGGTTTAAAACCTTGCCCATGTATTTAGACTTACCCAATTTACGTGTGGTGCATGCCTGCTGGCATCGGCCGTCTCTAGAGGTATTAGCGAATTATGCGACCAACGGTGTATTGCACGAAAACGCTTGGGTGCTCGCTAACACCAAGCATCATGAACTGTTCAATGCCATCGAGATGCTATGCAAAGGTTGGGAAGTCACACTACCGGAAGGCTACTCGTTTTTAGATAAAAGCGGGCACCCGCGCACTGAAATTCGTACTCGCTGGTGGCGCGAGGCACATCCGCATTATCGCGAACTGGCCATTGGTGTAGACGACATTAACAACCTGCCCGACGCTGAAATTCCCGGGGCTGCCATGCCCGGTTACGACAACAAAAAGCCGCTGTTTATTGGTCACTACTGGATGCAGGGCAAACCCTGCGTACAAACCGACCACATTGCCTGTGTTGACTGGTCGGCAGGCAAAGACGGCCCTATGGTCGGCTACCGGCTAAACGGACAGCCGCTAAGTAATGCTCAGTTTTTTACGTCAGAAAGCGTTGAAGCAATGTATTTCTGACGCATTACCGGTTATAAGCCGCCAGCGTCTCTTTAAGCTCTTCTACTATGCTGTCGCGAAAGCTTTCGGGCGCAAGCACTTCAATTTGTGCACCCATAGACTTCACCCACCAGTGCAGTTGCCATGAGTCGATAACGGTTGCCGTCAGTATATTAGTTTCGCCGTCGGCCGTTATTTGCTGGTCGTCACTAAGCGGTGTTTCGGTTAAGTGCATGGCTAAGTTGTCGTTAATGCGTGCTTTTAATGTAAAAGTGTTGCCGTCAGAGAATTGTAAAGCGCCCTTTTCTAAGTACCCTTTTAAGGTAAAGCCTTCTGGAATTTTAGTCTGCTTGTCGTCACGCGGCGTTGCGTCATGCATTCTATGTAGGGCGAATAAAAGCGGGTCGTCATAAGGGTCAACACAGGCCACTAAATAGGTACTGACGCCTCGCTGAACAATAGCCAGCGGATGCAAGGTATAAGTTTTAGTTGCGTCGGGTTGTGACCCTGGCTGATAAACCACGTCAACGCATTGGTTGTGCAGCAAAGCCAACTGTACGTTATTAAGCACGCTGTCGTTAATAGAAGGGGAAAGCTGCTGCAAGGTTGCTGGTACATAGGCTACTTTGCTTTTCCAGGAGCCTAAAGAAGCACCCTGATGCAATTTCGCTAACTTGTCCTTAGCCTGATTCAGCCGTGGTGCAATGGATTTTAACACGGTGTTAGGCACTAACGGGCTTAGCACCTTTTCAACCATAGTTAAGGACAGCGCCTCGGCGGCAGAAATGGCCGGCATGTCAGCACCGGCACCTTCCATCCAATGCCAACCGTAGGGTTTGCCTTTGTCGTTACATTCCAACGCAAATGACTGCGACAGCTGGTCTAAGTCGCGTTCGACCTGGCGTTTAGACACGTCAAAGCCTTCGTCATTGAGCTGTTGGCAAATGTCTCTTGCCGTCATGCCCGGTGGCCGTGTCGGCAAGAATTTCAGTAATTCCCACTGTCTCAGTAACGTTTGTCGTGAGCCTTGTGATGACATCGCAAGCTCCTTTTGCAATTAACAATAGGTTTTAGCCTACCAGAAAGTACTAAAGGTAACATTCACAAAACCACGCCTACGCAATTATTCAGATCCCTTACTCTTCACAGGGTGCGGTTGCTACTAAATCACCAATAATCAAAATAAATTTCTACTGGTAGCCCTTCAATCGCTGTACTTAAAGCGGAGTCTGGTTCCAAAGTTACTTTTAGCACTGCTGTTTTATTATCAAATGGACCAACAAGAACCGGCGGTAATTTTTGTGTTAATTGAGGTGGTTCGGTGACTTTAGCTCTAATTTCATCACCGTTGGGTAATTCTACCGTTGCTTTATTACCAACTTTTGTATATTCAAAATACTTAGCCTCTAAATACGCAAAGATAACTGGCTCCTTGTTTCCTGAAACTAAAGCAACCGTTTGGTTATCTTGTACATACTCTCCAGGCTTTACTAAAACATCTATTACTTTCCCCTCCTTCAAACTGTGAATATTTAGTTTTTCCTGCCGTGCTTTTAAACTTGCTAACTGCCGCTCAAGTTCTTGACGACGTTGAGTGACTGTACCAGCTACAGATGACTCTTTTAACTCTTGCTGAACCTGTAAGCGATTTGCTTTCGCACTCTCGTAAGTTATTTTGCTTTCTGTTACAGACCTTAAAATAACCGCCATTTCATGGGTTGGTATAACACCTGAGCGTTTAAAGTCCTGATAGATAGCCAGAAACTCTTCCTGGTCAGACACTCCCTGCTCCGCAACATTAATTTGTTTTTCTAGCTGTTGCAGTATTCGCTCGTTATAACTCTCCCCACCTGAAGATAAAGTTGCCAGTACTTCTTCAATTTTTCTTATTTCGACAGTCAACTCTTCAGACGCCAGTTGAACTAGTGACGTATTTTTTGCAACCGTCTCCCCTCTTCCAACATTAACCGCCTTTACATGAGCAGCATAAGGCGCTTTCAGCTGTATCGGATCAGTTGTTATTACGCCCTCTGACAGAATAAAAATATGCGGCTTAGCTATAAGCCAAGCGATAACAAGTAGCGGAATGACAAACAAAGCAAGCAACAAATACCAACGCCAGCGGTATCCAACTCTTTTCGCTGGCGCGTAGCCAAGCTTCACCCCTTTATCAACGTCTGGATTATTTTTCTTATCGGAAACACCAAAATTTATTTTCATTAAAATTTACCACCACGTTTGAATACCCACCAAGGTGCCATTGCACTCTCCTGGTGTGAGCGCCTAACCAGCTCATTCACAAGTGCAAAAATTGCGATTCCTCGCATAAAGAAGGAATAGAAAGGGAAAATAATGAGCAACGGAAATAACTGTAAGTCTTCTCTAACTCGCTCTGATAACGCAACCAATGTAAAAATATAAAAAAACATCAGAACTAATACATAAATAATGTAAACGGCCACAAAAATACTAAAAGCTACGGTTATCGGTAATGTTAAAAACAAATAGGCTGTATAACCAATTACAACAAATGGAATGACAACATTCTGAATCCAGCCGTAGAGCAACGTAAATAAATAATGCTTTAAACCAACAAGCTTGGTAGAAAAAGAGGACCAGTGTTTTCTAAAGAAAATAAAGAACAAGTCACCATCCCAACGAAGCCGCTGCTTTATTAAATCTTTCCAAGACGTTGGTACATCTGTTTTTGCAATAGCCAAAGGTTCAAACGGTATGCGCCATTCTGGGTGACGTTTCTGATACTGTTTTAATCTTATTGTTAAGTCTAAGTCTTCAGCGCTGTGTGTCGTCCAACCACCGACCCGCTTTAAAACCGAGCGCCGAAATGCACCGAACGCCCCGGAAATATTGGTTTGTAAGTTCCATTCTGCCAACCCAGTCTTGCTTGCCTGCATTGACAACAAATATTCGATACTTTGAAATTTAGCAACCAACGAGCCCCCTGCATTTCTGACTCTAATAGCGCCGCTGGTTGCAGGTACATTAGGGTCTTCAAAATGTGGCGCTATACGTGCAATCATGTCGTTATCAAAAGAGGTATCACCGTCTAGTGCCATGACAATCTCGCCTGAGGCAATATCAAGACCCGCATTACAACTTGATACCCGACCACCACGCTGCCATTTTGGTAAAACCAGAATATTTCTATTCTCTTTTAACTTTTCTCGAGAGGCAGCTATTGCAGCTTGGTACGTTTCCTTATTTTTAGCTGCCCCATCGACAACCAAAATTATTTCTATATCGCCAGGATAAGTTTGCTCAGCTAATGACCGAGCTGTTAAAGCAACTGACTCGCCCTCCGAATAGCAGGTGACAATGCAAGAAACTTTAGGTTTGTAAAAGCTGAGTTCATTGTGCTTAGTCATTTGCTGATAGTGGTATTTTAATATACCTGTCACTATCAATATTACGAGCGGAGCTTCATAAAGAATAAACACTGGAATTAACCCAAATGCCCCAAGAAAGTCTGTCGATGCCTGATGAAAGGTGTCTATCAGCAAATAAAGTATGCTATTGACTTCACTCATAACAGCTTAGGTTCAGTAGAATTTAAAGTATCAGTTAACCAGGCTCCTGCATTACTCCCAACACTCCCTGGTAACTCAACAACTTTAACTTCTAGCTCCAAGAATTGGTCGTGTTGTTGATTTTTAACGCTTTCAAGTTTCTCCATAACAACACCAAGCTGAGTTGACTTTGTCATAGGTAAAAGCATTAACAGGTTGCCATCAGCATCGTTACAACACGCATCCGTCATTCGAACAACGCTTTGGAGTCGCTCTTTTATTGCATCTAACCTCAGCATACCTTCCACTTCACCTTTTTCGCTGAGAAACTCTGATAAATTACTGGCCGCTAAAGAAATAATGCAATGGTTAACGCTATGCCGCTGGGCCAGTCTGTCTAACCATCCGACTAACCAATAAAATTGCGATATTGGCATGTTCTCGCCAACTTCAGGCGTAAAGTTAATATGTTCAATACCTTGGCGTGCAATGGTCTGTCCAAACGAGCTTAGGCAGTAACTATGAATATTTTTTATATGAAGTTTGTCTACTGGATTGGATACATGACAATGCAAACACTGCGCGACAACGGAAGACTCACTGAATAAATTGTCACAGGAGCGGCACTTTTGTGTTTCTATGGGGCGATCATAGTCAACCCCCAAATGACGCAGTCGCGCCATACAGTTCGGACAGCTAATTGCAGAGCTTGTTTTAAATGTTTCCTCGCCGCCAACATGCCCGCAACTAAAACAGTGCAAGCTACTTTGGTTGTGAGTATCGATGCTTTCACATTTGGGGCAAACATCAATATAGTTTAAGTGACCAGAGTGGCAACTTGCGCAGTAACGAACGCGATTTTTTAAGCTGTCTTTAGCTATCCAGTCGTTATTTTGAAGACTGGACAAAAATCGCCCGGTTTCCTCGGGTTCTAAGCCAAAAGCGCTAAGCAAAGGGTAGCTAAAGATATAACTTTTAGATGGCTCAATTTTCGGCTGTATCGTTGAGAGTGTTCAATATTCTGTGTCAGCCAAGTTTTCATAAATCTA
>CESK01042016.1_pt1 | contig 33981 bp, 28 predicted proteins | sample 531091 | NCBI WGS metagenome assembly CESK01 (sample SAMEA2621271, study PRJEB7988) | marine metagenome | biome: marine biome (ENVO:00000447); feature: surface water layer (ENVO:00002042); material: "saline water (ENVO:00002010), including plankton (ENVO:xxxxxxxx)" | depth 5 m
AGAAACTCAGCAAGCTCCAAGTAACTTGCCCCCTCAGACTGCTCACCGTCATAGTATTGAAGCTGCGTCATTGCAGAGGAGAAGTGAATGCGCTTATCCGCCACACGATCAAACCGCTTTGTCAAAAAGGTATGGTGTTGAGATGAAAATTTACGTACATCACAAGCAAACATTTCCACGCCTGACGCAACAGCCAACTCATGACACAGCATTTCCCAAGCACCAACATCGTAAGCGTCATTCAGGTTAGGAAACTTAGCAATCCAAAGATGTTTGTCATTATCGACGACACAAGCCTTTGGCCTTGCCCCTCCCAGCGAAGAGCCCGACGACATAAGCATCTTAAGCCAACGGTAATACTCGTCACTGTCAATATCAGCGTCATTACAATTACGAACGCCCGCATAGCTCGTTAAATTATTTACCGCCTGTGGAGTTCGCAAAACAGGTAGCTTAAAACTGAAATTTCATCGATAAGATGGTGTTAGTTCAGGGGAAAGGTCAGGGTGCATCATTGTAAAACTCCCCACGGTGTAGCGTGAGCTGAGGGTCAACCTGCAAGCGGTAGTCCGACGTTAGGAAAGCATTATCGTAGACAAAACTAAACACGCCGCCACGACTTGTCTCTGAAAACTTTAGCTCACCAATTAACAAAGGCAATTGGGAAAGCAACAAAAAAGCCGCATCCAACGATTGTTAGATGCGGCCTATTAGTGAAATTGAATGCGTTACATAAAGTTTTGCGGCTGAGCAATAAAATGCGGGTTCAAATAATCGTCTTTTTGATTATAAAGCAGTGGATCACCGTTAATGGTGGTAATGTCGCCACCAGCGGCGCTTAATACGGCATGGGCTGCCGCGGTATCCCACTCACAGGTAGAGCCTAAACGCGGGTAAATGTCAGCTTCGCCTTCAGCCACCAGACATATTTTCAATGAGCTGCCCATAGGCACCATTTCGTATGGCTTGCCTAAGGAATCTAGCCAATCCGTCGTTTCCCTCGACGGGTGTGAACGTGAGCCAACCACACGCAAAGTCGCCGGAGCTTTGGCAGCCACTTTAATCGGCTTATCATTCAACATGGCGCCCATATCACGCTCGCCGGTATACATAGCATCCAATACAGGCGCATACACCACACCCATAATCGGCACGCCTTTTTCAATTAACGCAATGTTGACCGTAAACTCGCCATTGCGCTTAATAAACTCTTTGGTGCCATCAAGTGGGTCCACCAACCAGTAGCGACTCCAATGTTTGCGCTGCTCCCAGCTAATTTCCGAAGACTCTTCAGAAATAATCGGATACTGAGTCTCCAATGCACGCAAGCCGTCACAAATAACCTTGTGCGCTGCTAAATCGGCCTTTGTCAGCGGGCTGTCGTCGCCCTTTTGTTGCACGTTAAAGTCGTCACTTTCGTACACATCCATAATGGCGGCACCAGCGTCGCGGGCAATTTTCTTTACATCTTCAAGCAATTCCGTCATTACATCTTCATCCGTTTTATAACGGCATCGGTACTTTCATCAAAGGACTCATCGCTGTCGCCGTCCAGAACTTTCAGCACATCCATTGCTATTTTCTTGCCTTTCTCAACGCCGGGTTGGTCGAAGCTGTTTAAGCCCCAAATAACCCCCTGGGTAAATACCTTGTGCTCATAAGCGGCTATCAACGCACCGAAGCTTTCCGGGGTCAGTTCATCCATTATCAGTAGGTTCGATGGGTGTCCTCCGGGGTAGTTATCTCGCGGCGACTCGACGTTCTTACTGCCTTCCCACATCAGGCGTCTGTGCGCTAAGCAATTAGCAACGGCCAAACGCTGCTGCGACGCCAGCCCTTCCTGAACTGAGGGCTCGAACCCTGGAGCTGCGCGTTTTAAGACCGCCACAAAGTCCGCAGTAAACTCGTCATAGCCCTGATGCAAATGCTGGAAAAACGCATGTTGTCCATTCGGTCCAAAACCGCCCCAAATAATAGGGCCAGTTGGGTAATCAATCGCTTTATTGTCTGCGGTTGCCTGTTTACCGTTACTTTCCATGTCCAGCTGCTGCAAATAGTTCGGTAACATACGCAAGCGTCCGTCGTACGGCAAAATCGCCAAATTATTAATGCCCAGTTCTTCACGGTTATACACGCCATAAAGCGCCAGTAACATAGGCAAGTTGTCTTCGGCCGGTGCTGTGAAAAAGTGCTCGTCCATAGCTTTGGCGCCTTCCAGCATGCGCTCAAATGGTCGTACACCAGTTGTCAGTGCTATGCTCAGGCCAATAGCTGACCACAGAGAAAAGCGGCCACCTACCCCTTCACCAAAAGTAAACTGCTGCGAAGGTGGAATACCGTAGTCCGTCATAGCCTGGGCGTTCGCCGACACACCTATTACGTGTTTGTCCAACCACTGCTCCTGAGTTAATGCAGGCTCTATCCAACGGCGCACCGTGTCCACGTTTGCTAAGGTATCAATAGTGCCAAATGACTTGGACGAAATAATAAATAAGGTGGTTTCCGGGTCGACAATAGGTAGTACCGCGTAGAGCTGCCCGCCATCCATCGACGAAACAAAATGCACTTGCAGGTCATGCAAAACCGCATCATCAGCAAACTCTTTTAACGCAAACGAGCCCATTTGCGGACCTAAGTCAGAGCCACCTACACCAATATTGACCACGTCGGTAATAGGCTTTCCGGTCGACCCCAGCCAACGGCCAGAACGCAGCTTCTGTACCACCTCAACAAAGCGGGTTTTACGGTTAGTCTGCTTAGCCACCGCATGAATAGAACGACTTAATGTATGGGTCACCGGGCGGTTTTCACTGACATTCAGATACTCACCACGGCTAAGCTGCTCACGAGCGTCATTAAATGACTCAGGTAAGCGTTTTCCCGTTTGTTCAATCAGTTCATTCACTGCCAGCTTCTGGTAGCTGGTATCCAGTGCCAGATAAGGTCCGTTTTTTATCATTTAACTGTCCCTAAGTAAGTCATGCAACATCTGCGTCGTCGCTTTTATCTTCACAGGTTTTATGTTTATTCCAAATCACATCACAAATACGGTCGTCTGTTGGCTTGTAACCCGTTGGGGCATTTAGCAACACGTCACGCAGCTCATCAATTGCAAAGCGCTGGCAAGTATCATCAAGTTTTTCAAGCAACTGCTGCATGTCTCCCCAAGCCAGAGACTGCTCATTCGCGCGCAAAATACGAGCGTGGTCACTGGCTTCAACATTGTCGCCAATGAGCAGTTCTTCATACAGCTTCTCACCAGGGCGCAGGCCGGTAAACTCAATAGCTATGTCGCCGTGCGGGTTCTGCTCAGTTTTTTCTTCAAGGCCGGACAAGCGAATCATCTTACGGGCTAAGTCGACAATTTTAACGGACTCGCCCATGTCCAGTACAAACACCGAGCCAGAGTGGCCCATGGTGCCGGCTTGGATCACCAGCTGAGCCGCCTCCGGTATGGTCATAAAGAACCGGGTAATATCCGGGTGCGTCACTGTTACCGGTCCGCCACGCTCAATTTGCTCTTTAAACAGCGGAACAACCGAGCCAGAAGACCCCAAAACATTACCAAAGCGCACCATGCAAAAACGGGTCTCTGACTGACGCAACGCTAAGGCTTGCAACACCAACTCCGACAGACGCTTCGTCGTTCCCATCACATTGGTCGGGCGCACCGCCTTATCGGTAGATATCAGCACAAACTGTTTAACGCCTGCCGCTATAGCCGCTTCCGCCGTATGCCAGGTACCGAAGACGTTATTACGCACGCCTTCGACCATGTTGTATTCCACCAAAGGCACATGCTTATAAGCGGCAGCATGGTACACCGTATCGACATTAAAGCTTTTCAGTACGGTCTCAATGCGGTTGCGTCTTTGCACGGTACCAATAACCGGTATCACTTCGGCACCAATACCCTGCTGCTCACATATATCAATCAGTTCTCTTTCAATGCTATATAAAGCAAATTCTGAAAGCTCATACAGCACTAAGACTTTCGGTCGCTGCAACAATATCTGACGACACAACTCAGAGCCAATAGAACCGCCGGCTCCGGTCACCAAAACCGTCAAACCAGTAATATGTTTTTCCATTAAACGGGCATCCGGTGTTACCGGATCTCGCCCCAATAGATCTTCAACGCGAATGTCCTGTAACTGGTCAATGGACATTTCGTTGTTCACCATGTCAGCCATGCCCGGCACGGTTTGTACTTTAACCGGCAAAGACTCTAAGGCTTCAAGAATTTCACGACGGCGTGAACGAGGAGTACTCGGTAGGGCTAAAAGCACACGTTGGATATCAGCGTCGTACACGGCTTTTTCAATACGTCCCGGTTTAATAACGCTCATACCCAGTACCGACGTATCTTGCAGACCGGGATCATCGTCCGCAAACATCACCGGATGAAACTCGCCACCGTTATTCAGGGCTTGCGCAAGCTGGCGACCGGCAGACCCGGCGCCGTATATCAGCACCCGATCCTTCTTACGACTCATAGCACGCTGATAGCCTTCGCGAACAATCAAACGGCTGCCGCCGGTTAACAGGAATGCCAGCAACACATAATTCACCACCGCTGAAACCGGCAGCGCAATACCCATAACCAGCGCGCCAATCACTAAGAACGCACCGCTAAATACTACGGTAACAAAAACTAAGCTTAAAACTTTAAAGCCAACATAGCGGATAACCGCACGGTACAAACCAAAACGAATAAACGCCAATAAGGTTGCGCATAAAACAAGACCACCAAGAATCATCCACTGCGACCATTTCAGCGGCATAATGGCATCAAAGCTGAGTAAGTAGGCTGTTACCATTGCTACCGTAATGGACACAACATCAACGAAAAGCCCTATTCCGCGCTTCACGTTTCTCGGTAACTGCATCAACAACTTCAATGGGTTCACGGTGTTTATCCTTTTTATCGTTTCCGTGTATTAGCGATTATAAAACGGCGCTCTGTCATCCGTATAGTCATACAAACGGGCGCGACGTTGCAACTGTTGTCCACCATTTCGTGACAATGGTACCCAAGTAAAGCCAACGCGCTCACGGGTCGGACGCACACTCATTAAGTCGAATGGTATGCTAATGAAGAAGCCTTTGGTAAAGCTTCCTTCACCATACTCTTCCGATGACACATCCGTAAAGGCCGCATATGCCCCGGCAACCACACCGCTGTCAAAGCGTTTTTGCATGGTCACTTGTACGCCTTTGTCTTTCGCCAGGAACTGGCCAAAGTCTAACTGCAATAACGAGTCAGACAACCATGGCATTTGATAATACACACTGGCAAAACCTGTCGTCACTTCGTAGTCTAAGAAACCGGCACCGCCTTCAAAGTCACGTTTACGAACCCGGTTAGCATTCAAACCAAAGGCCCACCGACTGTCTACCGGCTTATAAAGCACTTCAGCCCCCAAGCCACCGTACATACGCTCTAAGTAGCCGGCATAAGCCATGGCAAACCAGTCCTGCCCTAAACGTTTGTGGTACGTTACCTGCGCTGAATCTAACCAAATGTCACTTTGTACATATTTACGAATGTCGGTACGCACCGGCGGTAGCGCATCTCGGCCACCACCTAAGAACAGAAAGTCGTCGTAGTTAGTAGCAATGTTAAAGCCTACCTCACCAAACAGCTCAATATTGTCATTCAGCCAACGACGACCAAAAGCGTACACGCCCAGCTGATAGGTATAGAAAGTCTCAGGGTTACCAAAGCTTTGGTCCAGGAAAGGTTTCAATCCATAACGGTTGGTGAACTTGTTCTCAGGGTTTAGCATCCAGCTATCGTCGCCGCGCTCAGGCATATCCGGCGACTCTAGTCGAACGAACAAGTCGTCCACGTCGTCAACGTCTTTGCCCGGCTCCCGGTTAAGTACCCTGTCTTTAAACTGTTCGGCATCAATTTTGGTGTTCACGTTGGGGTCGAACAGCGCCATATCGACCATATTGTAGGTTTTCACACTGTCGGGTAATTCCGCCGCCATAACGCGGGCCGCCCGGTCATAAGCTTCTTCACTATCACGATAACGGAAGTGGTAAGCGTACATAGTCACTTCATCATCTTTCGCCGCAAAGCGCGCTCCGCTGAACGCCATTTGTTCACGCATAGTGCGGTTCATTCCAGCCCAGTCTACGTCGGCCAGCGACGCTTTACGCTTTTCTTCGGTGGGTACCACCTTGTCCGGCGTCACCTTTATCTGATTCAAGGTACTGAAGTTGGTACGCAGGCTAAAGTTGAACATAAGCGTATTGCCACGCTCGTAACTCAGTTGCACATCGAAGTAATCAGAAACCTGATAATTCGCGCCAAAGTTCCAGCGACTGTCTTGTTTTATCGGTACGCCGGCACGTTCGGTCGAGTAGTCGTTACCGTCATACTCTACTTTCAGGCTAAGTGGCTCCCACGGGGTTTGATACTCTAGGCCACCGAATACGGCCATAGGACCGGTAAACCAGCGGTCATACTCAACCTTACCACCGTTGCCCCCAAAGCTATTTTCGCGCTGACAGTAATCGTCAGACAACTCGCAGAACGGGTTGGTAAAGTCGTCATGAGTACCTAAACGACCAAAGCCTAAGCCTAAGCTTACATCAACCGGACCGAAGCGTTTATTCGCGACTACGTATTCGGCATCGAACAAACCGGTTCCGGCAAAGTCACGAAAGCCCACGCTCACTTCCGGCAGCCAATAACTTTCTTCCCATAAGCGGGCTTTTATATCGAAACCTTTATCGGCAAGAATGTTGTCACCGCTAAAGTCCGGCACATCACTGTACAGTTTATTTGGAAACTCGGTATAAAATGCCGTGGTTTCTAACCAAGGCAACAACTGTAAGTTCACTGTATAACGGCGGTACTCTTCCATATCGGAATAGGTTATCGCAAACGCTCCTTCCTCCATCATACGAGCCGTCGGGTTCTGTAATAACCCTACCGAACCATAGTCATTATAACTGGGGGACAAGTCACGGCGCGACCAATGCCATTCTGAGGTAGGTGCTGCGCCCACCTGGTACACAGGCGCATTAGTCGCTGAGCGAACCGATGTATCTGCCACAAAATGCTTCAGCAAACCACGAATGTCGCCATTTAACGATTTATATTTTGGCGGCAACTGATTCGGCTCAAAGCCTAACCAAAGGATATTGCCGGGCATCAGCTCAGCGTCACTTTGTTTATAGTACGCCCAGTCGGTTTGTTGTTCGTCGTCAACAGACACCACCGTCGCAACGTTTTTGTTATAGCCATCAAGTAACTCAGATTTCTCCTCAACGCTGCTCAGCCAATTTGCGACTGTTTTGCCAGTATGGAACTCGTACTTACCCGGCTTGCTGACTAAGCCATACACATAAATATGCTCTGGTCGCTCGGGCAACACTAACGAATAATTTCCTTCTGGTAGCAGTGGGTTGTCCGCTAAATTTTGACGCGCTTGTTCAATGCTTATGTGCCCCCAGTACTGTTGCCCCAGCTGCCAGCCTTTTATTTGCCCCTGCAACATAAGCGCGGCATCAGCTTTGTCAGTTTCACGGCGGCCGCGCCAATAAGCTTCCAGCTCAGCCAACTGCAATAGTATATTTTGTTTTTTACGTTCTAAGTCAGCAGCCTCATCGGTTTTAACCAACCGCACAGCCGGCCAATAGACATCCGCCAGAAGGCCTTGCTCTTCAATGGCGTTCAAAGCTTGTTTAAGTCGAACCGGCCCCTCAAATTGCACCTGTTTGGTTTCTGCGTTTGCCACGTCTGATTCCGCCAAAACGGCCATAGCGAATAAAGCAATAAGAATACGTTTCATAACATCACTCATTGGGCTGACTCTGAGTTATTAGTGCGACCTATCCAGGTGACCTGGGTAAGGTTTAATAGCGGCTTATTGGGAATAATGCGTTGCTCGCTTTTTATGACATGACCGTCCGACTCCACCCAGAACCGATTTACAAAGCGCTCACCGGTTAAAGTAAACTTACCCGCTTCTTCTACCAAAGTTGCCATTGCCGGGCCATAAGGCATATCCAGTTGCTCATGGTGCTTCACCGTGAAAGTCGACTGCACGTTTCGGCTAACACGAGTGCCCTCGTCGAACTGGTAGTCATAGGCGCGCTGCCAGGTGTTATTACAAGACTTCGGCTTTGTTACAATGCAGCGTAGCGGGTCATTCTTTAAATTCGACACGCTTAACAGGTTGTGATTGAGGCTTTGAGTACGTGTGACCCGCCCATTCTCAAGAACGAGGGTCTCTTTCTCAGCGGTAATAAAATGGTACTTATTTGGTTTATTAACAAAGCCTAAAACAATTAAGCTTCGGGCTTTTCCCTGCCACTGGGCATACAAAGAGGTGTAAGGAAAGTTCTCTATTTCCTCGGCGCTGAGCTCAGCATCCTCAGTGTCTTTAAACGCATATTCAACTGTTTCACGAACTTCGTCCGTAACAGCTGTACAGCCAACCAAAATTAGTAGAAAACCGGCAAAGAGTCCGTTCCGAATCATAAGAAGTCTCACAAGTTAAACCACAGCGCATAAAAAAATACCGCCAAACGGCGGTATTTTATCACAGCTCTTTTAAAGTGTTCACTGCGAAGCGCTTCGCAATTAACACAATAAGCGATTACTGAGCTGGAATAGTAATAGTGTAGGTGTTAGTACCTGTACCAGTAACCGTTACGATTGGCTCTGGATCTGGATCCGTTGGATCTTCAGGGTCAACTACCGGGTTTGATGAGCTATCAGAAACAACTGCTACAGTTGCCGCTGCTGCAACACCCGCAAATACTAGCGCCTGAGTTGACATGCCACCGATGCCAGCGCCTGATGCGCTCTCACCAGCTGTACCTTCCTGTGCCATTGCTGGTGCGGTCGCTAAACCTAACGCAGCAATAACTGATAATGCTAAAGTTTTCATAATATTAACCTCACTCCCGAGATATTGATACATGTATCGCTGTAGACTGAAAACTCTCCAGTTAACAGCAACTTTCATAGTATGTTTATACGCTGCTAAATGCAAACTGGATTTTTAAATTTTCAGTAAAATTTGTTAAATACTGTTAATGGCAGCCACTGCCACAGCCGTGTTATACAAAATACTGGTTACCTGTGACCACAACTCCAAGTTTTCAGTATACGTTGTGTCCATAGGCACAATAATAGCATCGCCCGGGCCTAACTGTGAGCTTTCGCTAAAGCTAAACCAACTGCTGCCGCCTTCGTAACGTTCAATGGCCCCGTTGGCTTTAACAATATAAATACGGTCTTCGTCCGCTTTTTCTTTAGTGCCACCACTGCGGTCAATGTACTCTTCCACCGATACGTCAGGGTCAAAACGGTAAGAGGTGGCCATTTGCACTTCGCCCATAATACTCACCGAGTCATTACGGGAAGGAACGTGCAAGGTGTCGCCGTCTTTTAACTGAACGTCGTTGGCACCATTAGCGCTTAACAGTTTCGGCAAGTCCATAATTAAACGTCCTACCGGCTCTGCCGACAGCAAGTCAGCCAACAACGTGCGCATTTCATCATAAGAAACGCGACTATCGCCGGTGCCAGTCAGCATATTTCCGGCAACTTCGCGTTGAAGCTCTTGCGCCAGAATTTTTTTACGCTCTTGCTCCTGCTTGCGCAGCTCTTCACGAGTAAACACCGCACCTTTTATAAACGCATGTTCTGTAAAGCCACCTGCCCGCTCAATAAGCTGAGTAAGGGTTTCGCCGCGCTTGATGGCGTAGGTTCCCGGGAAGCGGACTTCCCCCCGCAGGGTCACTTCATAGGTACTCTGCCATTCAGGAATACTCAGCACGTTTAAACGGTCACGCCCTTGCAGCGGAACATCCACCGTACCTTGCAGCACATCATTCAATGCAACTGTGACATAGTCAGTCTGAGTGGTGTCTTTATTGAACTCAAAACGGGTAATTTCAGCGCGTTTTAAGTAAGCCGAGTCTTTAATACCGCCCGCAGCATCAATTAAGCGACTGACACTGGCATTTTCCACTAAAGGGTATACCCCAGGGTGGTTAACTTCACCCGACACGTAAACCAGTGGCGTATTGCCGTTGCGAGTACGCTGACGCTGAATGCGCTGCATTATGGGTTCCAGCATTTTATCACGTGAGTACAACGCCAAGTCTTCCTCCGCAACTTCAACGTCGTCTTCGTCCGGAGAGCCAAACAACTCAGATAAAGGCGTTAAGCGTTGTTGTGCTAGCTTCTCTCTCTCTTCCTTTTCCGACGCTTTAGCTTCTTTTACCAAGTCTTCTAAAAACGCCTGACGATAATCGCTCAATAACTCCTGACGCTCTTCAGCCTGACGCTCCTGCTTTGTTAAAGTAAAGCGAGAGAGTTTCTGCTTTTCTTCTTCTTTCGTCTGGTAGCGGCTAAAAATAACAATTTGGTCACGCTCTTGCAGTTGTAAGTTCTCACCTTCAACGCCGGAAATAGCCTCCGCCACATTAAATTGATACAAGCTCAAGTCACGTTTCGCACCAGTTTCACGCACGACCAGACCGTAGCCTAAATCGGCCTGCTCTAATAAGTCCTGACGGCTATCGAACAAAATATCGTTAATGCGAATGCCTGGCTTCCACTCATAATGCCCCGGGCGAGTCACCGCACCGACTAACAACAAGCTGTTGTTAAGCGACTCTGACACCTGGCGAAGAGTTAATACATCACCGCCTTTTAGCGCTTTGCCCAACTCAGCATTTGAGGTTAAGTCAACCGTACTAATAACCCGCTGGCCTCGAACAATACGCTCGAGCTGTGCCGATGCTAAGTAAGCGTCGTCTTCACTGCCGCCGGCAAAACGCAATGCGTCTTCTAAAGTTTCATCGCCTTTTAGCTCATATAAAGCTGGGCGTTTGACCTGACCTTTAACGGTCACCATGTCGCCGCGCGCAGGAATGAAAACAACGTCACCACTTTGTAGAATACGGTCATCAGACGCATCGCCTTTTAGCAGCAAGTCGTACAAGTCGAAGTCAGCAATGACCTCGCCAGCGCGCATTAGCCGAATAGAACGCAGTGACGCAATGTCCGACACACCACCGGCAACATACAGCGCCTGGCTAATGGTCGACAGCGAGCTTACCGTGTAAGAGCCCGGCTTATAGGCTTCTCCAGCAATAAACACCTGAATGGAGCGCAGCTCACCCATAGATACGGCAGCATTAAAGCCAATAAGGCGTTGCTTTACCTGATTCTGAATAAGTTCCTGCATTAGGGTGTAGCTTAAGCCCGCAACCGTTAGCTCACCCAGGTCAGGAATAACCACTTTACCTTCTCGGTCAATGGTTAAGTCGTAGGTGCGGTTTTCTTTACCAAAAAGCTGAATTTTAATGGTGTCGCCAACGCCCATAATGTAACTGGAAGGCACTGGTGCATAAGAGGTGGGAGCAAACGTTTTTGGCTCGCCGGAAAATAAGTCATAACCAAAGGCTTTTAGCTCATCGTCGTCACGAGTGAACTGGGCTTCTAAATCTTCCGGAATTATCGGGTCGCCATTTTTATCAAAACGAGTGCCTCGCGGGAAAACGACATCTTCTTGTTGCTGGCTCTTGCTGCTTGAGCTTGAAGAAGAACCGTTTACCTGATCCAACATGCTGGGGTCAATGCCAAACTGTCGGGCAAGGGCTTCCTGCTGGGCACGAGGCAGTTTCTTTAATTGCTCAATTTGAGCCTGGCTCGGCATAGACTGCGCATGTACTGTTATTGAATTACCTAAAGCAACAACAGCAACGAGCAGTACCATACTCGACAAGATAGACTTCCAAGAAATCAAAGCGCTTCCCCTTTATGTTTATTACTTAATTTGCACCTGAATAATCGCAGCATTTTATAAGCTAACTTCCAAAAAAGCTACGATAGCGTGTGGTTAAAATGAGCTTACCACCAGCACACCAAAAATATCTTCTACCCGTCCCTGCAAAGACATACCTCTTGAGTTCTGAGTAGCGGCCTTATCCAGTAGTTTGTTCCAGCGCATGTAGTTATCACGGTAAAGCTTTATGCTTTTATTGTCACTCGCGCTATTGCCACTAGACCGATTCGCATTTTCAAGTGCCACACCGGCAGATGCCATACTAACAGCGACCGTGCCTTCAACCGCACTTTCCGGTATCACGATACCTAAGCCTGCCGAGCCTACAGACAACAGTGCTGGTAGGCATGAACGACCTATGTTTAACAAGTTATCGTGCCACGAGGTTTTGTGGTTGTTTATTGCGGCAAAGGTATCGCCAAAAAGGCCGCGTGCATGTCCTGAAACTCTTCTAAGCTCCATTCATGCACGAACCGTTTCCCGCTTTGCTCTTCTTTGGCTTGCTGGGCTATAGCAGCGTCATCACGGACTTTGAAGAGTAAATCGAGGAGTTTGGAGGGGCTGGTGACTTTCTTCTGCATCAGCAATGCGTAGGCATACGGAAAGCTTTGAAGCGCTTCCGATTCAGTTTGCGACAAGCTTTGCAGCTCATTCAGGCTCGACTGCTGTTGCAGTTGGTTACCTAAGTAGCGCCAAAGCAGTGCACTTTGTTGCGCTTTTAGTTCTTCAATGGCGGGTGCTGCAACATAAACTGCATTATGCTGTGCAGCTAATTCATTCACAAAGTTGACGCGGAAGCGGTCTATAAGCCCGGAGACTAACTGTCCGGTTTTATGAGAAGTGTCATCATCACTTTGCGCTGCCTGGTTAAACGCAAGCGTGAAGTCAGAAACGGTGAGTTGGTCAAAAGGGGCTTGCTCGGCAATAGTCACCAATAAACCGGCGACACATTTTGCACCGCGGAAGTTATTATCCGTTAATGTGTTTTTAGCCAGCTTGCGTCTGTCGGTAAACTTTTGGGTAAAGCCTTCCAGTAGTGCGTGTTTAAAGCTCTCGGCGTCTTTTTGCGCAACGGGCGATTGCTCTGACCAGCGCTCGGGGCTTTCCAACCATTCTTTAATCAGTAATGCGGACTGCGCAGCGGCCTGCTGGCAGCAACCTAACCATTGGTCGGTTGCAAACAAACTGGTTTCTTTAAGAAGGTCGCGGTAGAGATAGTTATGGTCTTTAAGTTGCTGTTTATCACCTTGCTGTATGGAGCCATCAAACAACACCTTCGATGACATAGCCAGTGATTCCAGCACATTCAGCAATTGCATGAGCTGCTGCTTAGTCAGTTGCTTAGGGCGCGTTTGCTCCCCAAGCATTAAGCTCATAGACAGGTTTAACTGTCGTGCGTTAAGCAATGATGCACCAGTATAGTTTTGTAGTGTCATGGTTTGCATTGCTTATACCCTGTGCTTTTTAAAAATGCCACCTACGCATCAGATGCTAGCGACTAATCACTTCCAAATAAATCTCGTGTATACACTTTGTCAGCGACATCCTGAAGCTCTGGTGCCATACGGTTTGAAACTATCACGTCCGCTTCAGCTTTGAATTCGCCAAAATCATTGACGACACGCGAATTATAGAATTTATCTTCTTCTAACACTGGTTCATAAACAATAACTTCAATGCCTTTGGCCTTAATGCGTTTCATCACGCCTTGTATGGCCGAGGCACGGAAGTTATCAGAGCCCTGTTTCATCACTAATCGATAAATACCCACCACTTTTGGCTTACGAGCAATAATACTGTCCGCAATAAAGTCCTTACGGGTACGGTTCGCATCAACCACTGCACGCATCATATTTTGCGGAACATCCTGGTAATTAGCTAATAGCTGCTTAGTGTCTTTAGGCAAACAGTAACCGCCGTAACCAAAACTTGGATTGTTGTAGTGGTCACCAATGCGTGGGTCTAAGCCAACACCTTCAATAATTTGTCTCGTGTTTAAGCCGTGAACTTCTGCGTATGTATCTAGTTCATTAAAATAAGCCACTCGCATGGCTAAGTACGTATTCGCAAACAACTTAATCGCTTCGGCTTCAGTGCTATCGGTAAACAGCGTCGGTACGTCTTTTTTAATCGCCCCTTCTTTTAAAAGCTCTGCAAACACCTCTGCTCGCTTTGAGCGTTCACCGACAATAATACGAGAAGGGTACAGATTGTCATATAGGGCTTTCCCTTCGCGCAAAAACTCCGGCGAGAAAATGATGCTATCGGTTCCCATTTTCTCTTTCAGCATTTGGGTATAACCGACTGGAATGGTCGACTTTATGACCATTACGGCATTCGGGTTTATTTGCTTAACCTGAGCAATAACAGCTTCGACACTACTGGTGTTGAAGTAATTGGTGTCGGGGTCGTAGTCTGTAGGGGTTGCAATAACGATATAGTCAGCGTCAGCGTACGCTTCTTCAGGACTTACCGTCGCTTTTAGATGTAAGTGACGGTCGCGCAGAAACTCGGTAATCTCTTTATCTTCTATAGGCGATTGGCCTGAGTTAATTAAGTCAACTTTTTCTTTAACAAGGTCTACTGCGACAACTTCGTTTTGTTGTGCAAGTAACACCGCGTTTGATAAGCCAACGTACCCTGTTCCGGCTACTGCTACTTTCATAATATCTAATCTTTCCCTGGAACCATTTTTAGTAGAGTTTTCTCTGAAAATTGATTTCTATAACCAGCCTAAAAGTTTAGCGAATACGGTCGCCAGAGCCTTTACCAGTCACTGTCATTAAAATGTATTTAAAATAGTTTTTAACATTCATGGTTTCAATCATTTTCCGATCAGTCTCAGCTAGTAATTCAGGCGCAGACATATCTATCTCATTCACCTGTGCCAACCCTGTTATACCTGGTCGAACATTAAATACACCTCTACTCTCTCTAACTTTAGTAAGTTCCTCTTGATTAAAGAGCCCGGGTCGTGGTCCAACGAGACTCATTTCCCCTTTTAAAACATTCCAAAGTTGAGGTAGTTCATCTAACTTTGTTCGGCGCAAAAAGCGACCAAATTTTGTAATTGATGATGCGTTTGCTAAGTGGCTAGCAACTGAGGCAGTATCCTTTTTCATAGTTCTAAACTTCACTAATATAAAAGGCCTTTTGTATTTACCGACCCGTTCTTGTCTGAACAAGGGAGAGCCCGTGTCAAAAAGTCCTATCAAAGTGAGCAACACAAGTATTGGCAGCCCAACGACCAAACCAATCAAGGAAAGAATGAAATCAAGTAGTCTGATCATTTTTTTAATTTACCGCTAGTTGTTTCTGAATCAATACAGTTTTGTATCGCTTGGTGAAAACTCAAAGGAGGCTCCCAGTTTAAAACCTGTTTTGTATTAGAAATATCTAGCTGTAGGTTTCCAAACAATCTGTCGGCAATGGCTTTTTTCCCTAGCATCCTCGCTACAAAACTCATTACAATTACAGGGAAAGGCCAAAGTTTCGGCTTTTTACCTTGAGCACGAGTTAAAGTTTCTAATAACTCTTTCGTGGATATGTCATAACCATCACTTACCAAAAAGGTTTCGTTCAGTCTTCTTGGATGCCGAACACACTTAGTAATCACACTGACCAAGTTGTCTAACGCAACCAAGCTCCTTTTATTATTCACTGACCCAAGTGGCAAAGGTAGATTTCGATTAGCTAAACTAATCAAAGCCTTGAAGTTTCCTTTAACATTAGGACCATAAACGAGCGGTGGTCGGATTATAACTAGCTCAGTCTGAGAACCTGATAGCTCTTCCTTTAGGACCAACTCAGCATCTCGTTTTGATTCACCGTACAAATCTTCTGGTAGGTATTCGCTTCTGTTGGTATATGGAGTGAGCGGAGAGGTTGACTCCCCAAGAGCTTTTACTGAGCTCAAAAAAATAAACCGCTTTACACCCAACTCTTTAGCTTGTTTCGCTAAACGATGAGGCGCGTGAACGTTATATTCTTTAACCTTTCTAATAAAAGCTTCATCGCCCGATGACTCAACATGAGCTAAAGCCGCGCAATGAATAACTGTATCAACGCCTTTAAGAACCGGGGTCCAATCTTTTGTCTCAAGAGGAACAGGGTGAACACCATCCCGCTTTGTACTTTTAGATGTTCCCCTCACTGAATAGCCTAGCCTTATCAGTTCTTTTCGAAGCTCACTTCCGACAAAGCCAGTCGCTCCACTAATAAGTATCATCTGGAGTTTCCTCTAGAAAAGCATTTAGCTTGGTCACAAATACGTCAAAGCTGAGCTCTTTTGAGATCGCGTTGGTAACCTCAGTGCCTAAAAAGAAGTTAATATTTCCTTTTTCATATTCATTCAAAAAGTTAAGCAACTTTTCCTTTGATGGCTCAACGACCAATCCAATCTTCTTTGAATTAACCCAACGAGCTAAGCTTGTATTGTTCCCACAGACTGCCAATATTGGAACACCTGAGGCGGCATAACTTGACGTTTTACTTGGAAATGCATATTTAGTCACTTCATCTTCGAGCGGCACAAAGCCCCAAGCATATCTAGGCATCATATTAGCCACTACATCTGGGGGTAAGAAGCCATGGAATGTGACACCACTATAAGTTTCACTCAGTCGTTGGAGATCATCTGAGTAGACTCCAGAGCCAATAAACTCGAACTTTAATTTGCCACCTTGATCTAAATATTCTGATATTGCTTCAATTAAAAGGGGAATGCGCTGCAACCTGCCTGCATTACCGCAAAAAGCTAGGGTACTATCTTCTCTGGTAGCTTTAGTTTGAGTAATATCTATCGCTGGGTTCGCGATAACTTCAACATTTCCTTTTAAAGCTGTTCTCGATTTTATCGTGCGCTTCATTTCATCCGAGAGTACCAACACCCTTCGAGCGTGCCTTAGCGTGAAGTTGTCTAAAGCCTTTACAATCTTAAAGAGGTAGCTGCTTTTTTTTAGGTATATAGAGGTAATTTCAGGGTGAATATCTTGTAGGTGATAGATATATTGAGCACTAAAAAGTCTGCTGTATATCGATACAATAAATGGGACTACGATGGGGGGATCAGTTGAAATATAAACAACTTTTGGCCTAGTTCGAATTAGCTGAACTAACACCCAAAACATAAAGAAAATAGACTCTGCTATTCTTTTCAACAAACTTGAGTCCGATTTGGCGGGCTTTAAGAAAGTTTTTGAATCTAGCCCCTCGCCTCTGGAGTATTTCGAGAAAAGCTTAGACAGCTTTTCTTTTCCCTGAGAATAAATGATTACTTTCTTATTTTTTGCCTGACTTTCCGCCAACCTGAGAAGCCCCTCCCCAACGACAGGGTAAACAGGCCAAAAGGATCGGTTAATAATCGCTAAATCATACTTCTTTTTAAGCATTACCAATCGTACCGACTAAATGAGTCCATATTTTTCCAATGCGGAGTTAATTTCGCAGTCCCAGTAATTAAACGAACAACTCGCTCTGAAGTGTTTCGAATTTTGTATTCTTCCGGAGTTTCACGTTCTGTATCAGAAAAGACATCGCGAGAGCTTGTAGCTATGCGAACTCCGTCAACGAGCATTTGCTTATCCAAGCCGGTTAACGCTATAGCACCGGTATCGAGCGCTTCGGGGCGTTCAATGGAGCGGCGTAATGTCACGGCAGGGAAGTCTAAAATTGAAGACTCTTCGCTTATAGTTCCGCTGTCGGAAATAGCACAAAATGCATCCATTTGCAGCTTGTTGTAATCAAAAAAGCCAAAAGGTTTTAAGAACTGGATACCTTCTAAGTCCTCAGTCAACCCGAGCTTTTCTAGCCTATTTCGCGTTCTAGGGTGTGTAGAGACAACAACGGGGTAACCATAGGTTTCATATAGAGTGCTTAAGCACTCAACGACTCTCTTGAGGTTCTCTTTACTATCCACATTCTCTTCTCTGTGAACGCTAACAATAAAGTATTTATTTTTCTCAAGCTTCAGGGTATCCAAAATATTAGACTTCTGAATTGAAGGTAATACATGCTCTAAAACCTCTCGCATCGGCGAACCGGTAAGGTAAATAAAGCGATGGGAGAGCCCTTCACTCAAAAGATGTCGTCTTGCATGTTCTGTGTAAACAAGATTGAAATCTGCTAAGTGATCGACCAGCTTGCGATTAATCTCTTCTGGAACATTGGCGTCAAAGCTTCTGTTACCTGCTTCCATATGGTAGGTAGGTACTTTCATTCGTTTTGCCATCATAGTGGCTACAGCACTGTTTGTATCACCTAGGACCAAAACAGCATCAGGTTTCTCTTCAAGAATAACCTGTTCTGTTTTTATTAAAATTTCGCCAAGACTTTTACCTAACGAAGAGGTATCAACATTTAAAAAGTGATCGGGCTGACGTACACCAAGCTCTTCAAAAAAGACATCGTTCAATTCATAGTCGTAGTTTTGACCAGTATGAACGACTTTATGTTCCACTACCTGATCTAGCGCTGCCATAACGCGAGACAGACGTATTATTTCTGGGCGTGTCCCCAGAATAGTCATTACTTTTAATTTTTTCATGAAAGCTTTACCGGTGCGTAGTAAGTGTCAGGATTATCACGATCAAATATCTCGTTCGCCCAGAGCATCACAACCATTTCGTGCTCGCCGACATTAGTAATGTCATGACTCCAACCAGGGGCTGTTTCCACTATTTCTGGTTTATCGCCACTGGTAAAAAGTTCGTGGTATTCGTTAGTCACCATATGACGAAAGCCAAAGTGTGCCTTGCCCTTTATAACCAGGAATTTTTCATTTTTTGTATGATGATAGTGCCCACCTCTGGTCACTCCCGGATGAGCAGTAAAAAATGAAAACTGTCCCGAGTCCTTAGTTTTTAACATTTCAACAAAAACACCGCGCTCGTCGCCATGTTTAGGTACTTCGTATGAGAAGCGGTCTTTGGGTAAATAGCTGACGTAAGTTGAATACAGTTTCCGGGTAAAGCCATCGCCAACCTTCTCTGTAACAAGAGTGTCGCGACTGTTTTTGAATAAACGCAGTTGCTCTGCAATGCTACCTACTGTTTGCTCATAAACAGGAAGCACTTCACTTAGCTTCTCGTTTTGTTCATTTTTATTCTTACCGGAAACTAGGTCACATGCCGCTCCTATGAACTCCTTGACTACATCATCAATATAAACAAGTTTAACTTTGGCGTCGGCATCGTTGACTTGTATAGGAAGGTCGCGAGCAATATTATGACAAAAGGTTGCTACCATTGAGTTATAGTTTGGTTTACACCACTTACCAAACACATTAGCTAGTCTGTAAACCTTTGCAGGCGTGGCATTATCTTCTGCGTAACTTTTGACTAATTCTTCTGCTTGACGCTTACTTTTACCATAAGCATTATCACGTTCAGCCTGAATAGACGAACTATAAATAACCGGTAAGGGTTTGGGCTGCTCGCTTAATGTCTTTAGTAACTCTTTTGTAAGGTCAGTATTTCCTTCAAAAAATTCACTTTTATTTTCAGGTCGATTCACACCTGCCAAATGAATAACGCAGTCAACACCTTTTAGCAATTCGTTAAGTTCAGATACTTTATGGTCTTTCGTGAACTTAACATACTCAATACCTTCCATTTCATCGATGTGAGCAGTGAGGTTTTTACCAACAAAACCATTTGCGCCAGTAATCAGTAACTTCATAACTAACCTTCTGGGTTAATATATTCGCCATTTGCGAACGCACGCATGAACGGTAGTTTATTCAATAGCTGTTTCATTCCCTCAACATCTAAGCGCTCAGTATTATGGGAATTATAGTCTTCAACCTGCTCTATTCTATTATCGCCTTGGTCAACATACTTAGAGTAATTTAGGTCTCGAAGATCGGGCGGTACACGATAATAGTCACCCATATCTTCTGCACAAACCATTTCCTCCCGCGATAAAAGCGCTTCGTAAAGCTTCTCACCGTGGCGTGTGCCTAGAGTTTCAATGGGATGTTCTGTTTTATCAACGAAGGACAAAATAGCTTTTGCTAACGTTTCAATAGTCGCAGCTGGAGCCTTCTGAACGAAAATATCGCCGTTCGTCCCGTGTTCAAATGCGTATAGCACCAAGTCGACTGCATCGTCCAAAGTCATCATGAAACGCGTCATGTTAGGATCCGTAATAGTGATTGATTTACCACTTCTAATTTGGTCAACAAATAGAGGAATTACCGAGCCGCGAGAAGCCATAACGTTGCCATAACGAGTCCCGCAAATAACGGTCTTATTCTCATCTACGTTACGCGATTTAGCCACCATAACTTTTTCCATCATGGCTTTTGAAATACCCATTGCATTAATAGGGTAAACAGCTTTATCTGTACTTAAGCAAACAACCCTTTTAACTTCATTTTGAATAGCCGCTTCTAGGACGTTTTCAGTACCCACCACATTTGTTTTTACAGCTTCCATTGGGTGAAACTCGCAAGACGGAACTTGCTTTAAAGCAGCCGCATGGTAGATAAAGTCAACACCACGAGTTGCGTTTAAGACGCTTTGATAGTCGCGCACATCGCCAATGTAAAACTTCAGTTTAGGATGATTATATGCTTTGCGCATATCATCCTGCTTTTTTTCGTCACGGCTAAAAATTCGTATTTCAGCAATATCCGTATCAAGAAACCGACGCAGGACTGCATTTCCAAACGAACCTGTCCCACCAGTTATGAGGAGGGTTTTATTTTGAAACATTAAAAATTCACCTATAAATAACTTTGAAACCCTGAACTAAAATTAAAGGTTAATCTAGCTTTGAACTTAACCACTGCATCAGTTCGTCTATATCTGTTACCTGTTTAATTCGGTCATCCCACAATGATGGAAACTGCTCATGAAACGCTTTGTTATCTTCCGAATTAAACAGTAGAGCGCAAGACAAACTTCCCGAATATATAGCTTCTAGCAGGACCGTAGACTTTCTAGCCAAAATCACATTACCTAATATAGCTTGATTAAAGTCTTCAATAATTTTTTCAGAAGGCAAGCCTAGCTCAATGTAACTATCTGCTGAGTCTAACGGATGTAGTTTTAGGTATACGTCTAGTCCTTTCTCAAGTAGGAGAGATACTATCATGAGGTTAATGTCCTTTCCTCTAGATTCAGGAAAAAACACAACCCTTCTCTCTACGTTTTTCTTTTCAACCTGACGCCCCAGAAGTTTTTGTACAACCTCTGGAGAATATATAAAGGTTTGATCAAAGCTTTTATAAATCTCTTCATAATACTTTTTTGTAGCCTGTGAATAGCAGTAGAATGCGTCTCCAACCACTCCTCTCGGCAATTGAATTGCATACTCCAAACCATGCGGATAACAAACCAGCTTAATACCTTTCTCCTTGCAGATAGTTTGTTCTGATAAAGCAAAGCGATCTTCCTTGTTACCGGTTATTACTGCAGTAGGGTTATAAAGATCAAGAAGTTCCGAAAAGTACGAAGTAAAATTCACCTTGTGAGCAAACCGGGGAATGTATAACTTTATCGCTCTAAAGGAGTCGCGTAATGGCAAGTAATTTGACGCTTCGCTACTAAGCTTGGGGAAATCCTTGAAAAAAACAGAAAAAGATCTAAAAAAGGCTATCAGTCGATGCTTAAACGGTAAGTTGTAGATATTGCTCTTATTTAACTTGCTAAAGGGGTTCTCTGAAAAAAATCTTACGGATTCTTCTTCAAGGAAACCTAATTTACTGGAAGTCGCAAACGTTCTAGCAACGCAGATCTTAGCTTCACATTTAGCGTGTCTGTCCACTTTTCTAGGAAATATAAAAAGAATAAAGGAATAAATAGCAGTTATAGTAAATAAAGCTGGGAATGCTACTAGCCACCATAAAAGTAGACTTAATGCTTTTGACATACCATCGTACTGCCTTTCAGGGCGTGCACCATAATATAATGTAAGCTCATTTATGTAATCACTGAGCTGTTTTTCCTTTGGCACTTTCAACTACTCTCGCTCTAGGCTCGTTAAAGATTCCATATTTCTAGTCGCACAAATACTATTTTCAGCTACCCATGATTCCCAATCCTTTACTTCACTCCAGCCACTTAAAAAAACGAAGTCTAAACTAACTGATTTAGCTGCCTCAAAATCATACTTACTATCACCGATAAAAAGAGCAGGCCTAACAATGTTGCCGCACTCTAGTTCTCTGCTCAAAATCTCTTCTTTAGTATCCGGACTACCAAAAATACCACCATTAAACCAACCACTGAGCCCCCGCATCTTGAAGATCTCTCTTAGCTCTGACTGAGCCCCTCCTGATACAATTAGCCAACGAGCATCGGGTGTCTTGTTGCGGAGCCTTTCCAAGTTCGGAGCTATAGAACAACTATTCAGCCCATCCCAAACGTTAGCACCGTAATCATCTAGTAACCTCTTAAGGGCGATCTCAGAAGGCTTCTTAACAATGTGGTCTAAAAAGTAGGAGAATTTCTTGTAACGCGACACTCCGCCGTTCTTTACATGATACTCAACCAGTTCATCTGCTGCTCTCTCTCCATATGGAAGAGCTGCTCTATAAAATGATTCGGTTTTTACCTTGTTCGAGTCAAGAACAACACCATCGCAGTCAAATACCAGTGTCGAGTAGCTTGTTACATTAAGTTTCATTATTGGAGATTATCCCTAAGAGCACTCTCAACTTTTTCAACATCACTCGGTATATCTACAGCTAAACTACCCGGCCGTGTCTCTATCATCTTGATCTTTTTGCCAAGCTCTAAGAATCGCAGGATCTCAATATCCTCACTCTGCTCCAACTCACTTTTTCGACCAAATTCCCTGAAAGCATTCAACTCATTCTTGGTAAATGCATAAATACAAACCTGCTTTTTGTAATTTACTGGCGCATGCGTATGATCCTTAAAGCCCGGTAAAGCCACGCGTGACATGTACACTAACTCATTTTTCTCATTAGTTATTACTTTTGGAATATTTACGCTGTGAGGGTCTTCACTTTCGGATAGCCAGCTAAACCCATTAATAATGGCGCTAGTATCGCTAATTTTGGCATCCCTCACCTTTAAAATGTCCTCCGGATCAACTAACGGCTCGTCACCTTGCACGTTTATAAAAATGTCTGCGTCAATTTGCATAGCAGCTTCGGCTAAACGGTCCGTTCCCGTTAACGCTTCACTTGAGGTCATTACAGCCTGAAAACCAGCCTCCTTTACTGCATCAGCTATTTTTTTATCTTCTGTCGCGACATAGACGTTATCTCGTCCCACCGCCTTTTCAGAAAGTTCAGCTACCCATATGATCATAGGTTTACCTAAAAGGTTAACCAGAGGCTTTCCTGGGTATCGGCTCGAGCTAAAGCGAGCAGGAATTAGAACAACACTTCGCATACAAAAATTACCCTTTTATAACGCATAGATAGATTCGCTATGCATTCCATATCGTGTTGGCGTAATTGCAGTTAATGGAACTGACTTTTCACTCTTTTGATATAGCTCTAGAAGCTCATTCATCTCTTGACTTCGCGGGTCGTCCGCGCCATAACCGTCAAACCCGGCCATTAAAATGTTCTTCGCCCGACCACTAGTTGCTACGGCTAGTGCATAGGCAAAAACTAAAGAATTAGGTAAAGTACAGTACGTATTTTCGAATTCGAATTTTCCGTCTTCTACATTTAAACCAAAGTCAAATACTTCTTTACTGGATAAGGACTGTTGAACATCTGACGGAAGTGCCGAAAACGGAGTAATTAGTGGTTGTGGTAACTTAGTATGTCGTTCGCAATCCGCTAATAGCCGCACCGGATGACAAGCCAAACGAAAGTCAATCATCTCGGCTTTTACAGACGTCTGAGTATTTAATGCCAAAACTAAAGGACGCTCTTTTTCTATATAGCTTTCAAGCGCTGCTTTATGTTCCGAAACTCCCGGACCGCTACCAAGAAGAAGAACATTTCTATTTTTAAATGTATCAACAGGGGACCATGATCCCTCGTGCTTATCGAAATAAAACTGGCGAGCAACACCCAGCGCTGAAGGATCGAATTTTTTACCACCAACAGTACGCAAATGTTCAATTACAGCTAAAATATCTTCTTCACTGTACCTTGGATCAGCCAGCATTTCCTGAACATAAGTTGGATGAATACCGTATTTTCCTGAAAGATAATAATAAGGGTTAGAGCCCCAACCATATTCGTTTTTCAGTGGCTGGAAATATCGACGAATAATAGACATAATAGGAATAAGGTTAACTTGGCTATTTCTTTTTTCTGCCGCCTCAATCACCAACTCTTCAGTTCTAGAGTTACCAGGACCTCGTCCCATGCCAGTTACTGTTGAGTCTAACCAAGTAACCCCCTCATTGAAAGCCTCCATCGTGTTTTGAAGAGCTAACCCCATATTGTCGTGGGTATGAATGCCTAAAGCCCCCTTCCAATATTTTCTTAATAACCTAATTATCTTTGTACAATGTTCAGGGGTCATACTTCCCATAGAGTCCGCAAAATACAGTACATCTAGGTCATAATTAGCGGCCGACTTAGCAAGGGCTGATATTTCCTCGTCTGTCCTATCCGCAACCTGCATTAAATTAAAGCCAACTTTATAACCTTTCGACTTCAACCAAGTGGACGCCGGTAAAGCTTTTTCAAACTCATGAACATGGCAAGCTATACGAACCATGTCTACAGGGCTATTCGACATTGCTTGAGGAAATAGTTGTAGCAAGCAATCTTCAAGCGGATGTTTACCAACTAGCTCAGAAGCATTAACCATCACAGCCACTTCTAAGTTCTCTGGAATTGGCAGTCTGTCTAAGTACTCGTCTGTAGTGTAAGCTGAAGCCCCTTTAAAGCCTTGATTCTTCAGTGAACGAAGACCAAGCTCAACGACATCTACCCCACTAGCAGACATCGCATTTAGATATTCGTAAACGACATCTACAGGAAAATTCCAGCTATTATAATAGCCACCGTCTCGAAGTGTGCAATCCAATAGTTTCACTATATACTCCTATGAAAAACTTTTAACTGGTAACTCCCAGAATCCTTTTGAAAATTTTAATTTGATTTTCCGTGTTCCATTTAGAATCGATTAGATTCATGCAGTTACGGCTAATAGCTTCATATTCTCTTTGGTTATATCTCAAGATCTTTATCATACATTCAGCCAAACTTCTCGTTGAGCCGTAGTCAAATAAGCAACCAGTCTGGCCATTAATGACAGCTTCAACCTCTGGCATTTGTAGTTCATAGCAGCTATGAGTTATCACAGGTGTACCAAAAGTCATAGAGTGTATTGCTGTCAGCCCTACATTACCGGGGGCAATACAAGCAATTCCATTCCCAATAAATTTGCCTAAAACCGCTTCGTCATATATTGCACCTTCGATCTTCACCCGATCCGCAAGGCCTAGCTCTAATGCTTTTTTCCGTAGAAAACCATTATCTACCTCCGGGCCTACCACTCTAAAATCAAAACTTTTATCTTCAATCAACTTCATTGCATCCAGCACGAGTGATAGTTTCTTATTATCAGTTATTCGGCCAATAAAAAGGAAGTAAGGTCGAGACCTATTGAATTCATACCCAAGCTTGATTTCGTTACTAGCCAAAAGATGGTGTCGAACTTCTTTTTGAAAATCAGACGCTAAAGAGTTATATATTGGTGTGATAATTGACTCTTCAAAGCCTTCATTGACCATTAGTTCTTTAGCTTTCTCATTATAAGTAAGAACCTGTTCAGACAGTTTAAAGTAAATTCTTTTAAGAAGTTTTTTAAAAAAAGTCTCTCTCCCATACCAAGCGTGAGTCCATAGATAGATCTTTTTTCTACTAAAAATAGAAATAAACAAGATTAACCAAACATGTATACTTTTAAAATTTCCAACAGCAATGATTGAATCATACTGTAAGCTTTTCCTGACAGCTCCTTGTAGAAAATGAACTTGACCTTCCTTACCTAAATAATTTCCAATTTCAGCTTTACTCCTTAACTCTTTAACATCCATTGACTTAATGGAAGTATCCAAATCGGAAAAGTAAAAATCAACCCCCAGCTCTGAGAGCTTCTTATAAATTTCCTTTCTATAATGGGAAGGCGTATTTGCTATCAAAATCGTTTTATTTTTCATAATTTTTAACAAGGGTTATTAGAGCCGCATTGAAAGACATTTGACAAATAATTAATAAGATTAAGAAAGTAGTACCCGGTAACCAAGAAAAAGCCAACATTAATCCCCTGCCTTTTTCTAAGGCAAAAATAAAGAAAAACATAATAACCGATTATATTTATTCTTTCACCGCCAACAAAGAATATAGCTACATAAAGGACAGAAAAGATCAAAACCACCTTTCCCACGTCCCTATGGCCGTAATACAACGAGGCAAACAAAAATAGAGATATTCTCAAGAAATCAACAAAGCTCTTATCTGAGTTATAAGCAGATATTTTAGATAGGATATGAGAAGAAAAGAAAGCGGCAACTATAATTAGAGAAAAAAATGATATTGATAAAAATATTAGGTTCTTCCTCGAAACCCTTCCAGAGAAAAGCGCTCTCTTAACATCATTAAAGTAGTTTCCGACGAGTAAAATTGAAACTACAACTAAATTTTGAAGGTGAGTAATTAAAGAGAAAAGGTATAAAAAAAAGGATGATTTTCTTTTTCCGTTAACAGACAAATAAATAGCAACCATCAAAAAAGCAACAGATATCTTCAAACGCTCGGCAGACAGAAATAAAACCCAAGAGTAGTAACCTAAAACAACTACGCTAAAAACAACTAAAAAATGAGCACCATACCGCCTTAGGATTTTAATTGAAAAATATGCAAGCGCAGAATTTATCAAGGCCATTATTAAATCTTTATCGAAATAATCTGATATTAACCATATTAAAAAAAAGTGACCGATTTCATTAGTAAAAATTTGGCTCTTATATATGGCATACGCCTCAATCAAGCCTTTACCCTGAATCTCAGAATAGACTTTCCTATATACCTCCTGATCTTCTAAAACATAAAAGGGAGATATAATTATACTTAAAACAAAAACCGAGAATACTATAAGTACACTAAATATTTTTTCTTTTTTGAAACCTACCCCCACCCATACTTCCTTACTATTTGATAATACTGTCGTTATTAAATTAAAAATTAGCAGTTTTAAAAGCTATCTCACAAGAAAAACCTATATATTTTAAGAGGAAACCTTAATTTTATTACGAAAAAATTTATAAGCTGATAGATACTCTCGCCTAAAGCTAGCGAAACCAGTCAACAGCAAAACGCCCCAAGCGACTGACATTGGCTTGCCGATATCATTACCATACAAAGTAAAGATACAAGCAAAAAAAACGGACAAAGAAGTATATGTATACAGAAATCCACGAGGCATTTTTCGCCATAAATATATGGAAAACTCAGTTCGTAATACGAAAAATACTAAGAAGGAAACACACGTGCTAACTGCCGCCCCCTTAGCACCAAATATAGGTATGAGCCAAAAGTTACCTGCTACATTCACCCCAAACGCAATTAACGCAGCTAACATCGCGAAAGAGCTGCGCCGAGAGATGCCAATACCAACTACTGTAGTTTCGGAAAGCATATAAAGAAGAGGAAATCCTAAACAGGAGACTAAAATCCATTGCACGGAGCTGTAAGCGGTTGGAAGTAAATAAGTTACAACCCAGGAAAATAGGCCTGCTAAGCAAAATAAGAGTACAACTATAGCCAGAACAAAACGTGTTGCCTTTTCAACATTTTCAAATCCTTCGCCTGAACTTGCCCATTTATAAACTGTAGGTGCCCATACGGTCGAAAAAACACTTTGAAATATAGTAGCTGCCGCAGCAAAGCTGACGGAAACGGAATATACCGCCAACTCCTCATAACTCGAAAATGTGCGGAGAAATACTTTATCAAGTGCTGTAAGCCCCCAGAAAGCAAGCCCTCCTAGAATTAGTGGAAGACCAAATCTCAGCATCGATTTAACTTCGTTTAGATTAAAAGGCGCGGACACCGCCTTCGACCACTCTTCCCGAGTATTCCACGCAAATACCAATGTTACTGCGACGAAAGAAACAGTCATTGCCGCGACTAAGTTTGTTAAGGTTTTATCTGCCCCAAATAATACGTATAAGCCAATTATAGAAACAAGTAGCAATTTTGGTAAAAGCTGACTCATTGAATAGGCTAGTCCGCGTTCGTTCATGCGCAAAACTAACGATAAAAAGCGTGACGTAAAACTGGCTAACAAAGCAAGCGTAACCAGAAGGCTCAGGTGGACCGCAGGAACTTCAAACAATAAGTTTGAAATTAGCTCACCAAAACATAATAAAACTGTAATAGTAAATGCAAGCAGTAATAATCCTGGCGCGGCAGCCTGTTTGAGCAATGCGGGTTTATCCTCTCGCTCGTGAAATTCCCTTACATAGGCTTGATCTAACCCAAGACTGAACAGCAGCACGCCAAAACTTAAAGTCACTTGAAGCATTGACAGGCGCCCCACATCTTCTTGAGCAAAAAACCAAGTGACTAAAGGTAGGGTTATAAGTCCGAGAAGGGCCCCGCCAACAGGACCTATTGCAAAACTGAGGATTTTTCTTGGTGTCACGCGTAAAATTCTTTAATAGCGCAAATAACCTGATTTTGATCTTGCTCTGTCATGCCATACCATAATGGCAAGCGAACAAGACGCTCGCTTTCCTGAGTCGTGTAATTGTCTTGCCCATGAAAGCGTCCAAAACGACTACCTGCACTTGCGGAATGGAGAGGAACATAATGAAAAGCAGCCATTACTTTTTGTTCTTTAAGAAACTTGATCAATTCAGAACGCTCTTCCAAATTTGAAACCTTAAGATAAAACATATGGGCGTTATGAATACAGCTTTCAGGAATAGTGGGTAGCTCTATAAAGCCACTGGTTTCTAAGGTAGCTAATTCTGAAAGATATTTGTGCCAAACTTTTAATCTAGCCTCATTAATTTTTCCTGCACTTTCAAGCTGAGCCCAAAGATACGCTGCTTGTAATTCACTAGGTAGATAACTACTTCCAACATCAACCCATTGATACTTATCAACCATTCCTCTGAAGAACTGACTGCGATTTGTTCCCTTCTCGCGGATGATCTCAGCTCGTTGTTTGAAGCGGTCGTCATTGATAATCAGCAATCCACCTTCCCCACCACTAGTATAGTTTTTAGTTTCATGAAAACTAAAAGCACCAAGGTGGCCTATCGTGCCCAACGCTTTCCCTTTATAAGAGCTCATCATGCCTTGAGCTGCATCTTCCACAACAAATAAACCATGCCTATTCGCAACATCCATAATCACATCCATTTCACAACCAACACCAGCATAATGGACGGGGATTATTGCTTTAGTTTTTTCAGTAATCGCTGACTCAATTAGTGTTTCATCAATATTCATTGTATCGGGGCGTATATCAACAAATACGATTTTTGCCCCTCGTAACACGAATGCGTTAGCCGTACTGACGAACGTATAACTCGGCATTATGACTTCGTCACCCGGCTGAATGTCTATAAGAATCGCAGCAAGTTCAAGCGCTGCGGTACAAGAAGGTGTTAAAAGAGCCTTTTTTGTTGGTAGCTTTTCTTCAAACCATTGCTGGCAGCGTTTTCCAAAAGGGCCATCACCCGAAACTTTATTGGACTGTAACGCTTCTGTAATGTACCGAACTTCGTCACCTGTCAGAGGTGGTTTATTAAATGGAATCATTAAAAATACTCACCAACTCAATGTTGAACTACCAGACTAAACCACCATCAACGGGCACGTCAGCTCCATTAATGAATTTTGCTTCATCACTTAGAAGAAATGCAACTACATCAGCAACATCTCTTGCGGTTCCCAATCGACCCAACGGGGTCTGTTCTGTAACCTTATTTAAAAACTTTTCAGGGACACTTTTAAGCATCTCTGTTGCTATAAACCCAGGCGAAACACTATTCACTCGGATTTTCTGTTCCTTTCTATTAAACTCCTTAGCCCAGGTTTTTGTCAGTGACACCAAAGCACCTTTCGAAGCTGAATAATTAGACTGTCCTATATTTCCTACATTACCAATTATGGAACTGACATTTACTATACTTGGAGTATCTGACTCGCGTAACAACGGGAGTAAGGATTTAGTAATAAGAAAAGCAGACTTTAAGTTTGAATCTAGAACGGTATTCCAATCACCGACGTTCATTTTTTCGATTAAAGAGTCTTTGGTCACCCCCGCATTGTTGACCAAATAAGATACTTCGCTGATTTCATTCAGTCGCAAGTAATCTAAAACCCTTTCACCGCTATCGTCATGGCTTAAATCAACATTGAATTCTTCAAAAAAGTTAGACTGAATAGGTTTATAAGTAGTTCTAGTCAAGCTTATAACTTTTACACCTTTCTCAACTAATCGCTTTGATATCTCTAATCCAATCCCTTTGCTTCCACCTGTAACTAATGCGATCTTTGCTTTAATATTCATCGTAAAACTTTACCCTTTGCTTAAGTAGCGTTGTTCCAAATCGAGCAGCCCTTTGTCTCGCTCTTTAACTCTCTTGGCAGGGTTACCAACATAAATCCCCCATGACTCAGTGCTTTTATTTACTAAGGAAAGGGCTCCCACTGAACACCCATCAGCTATAGTGACACCAGGGAATATCAAGCTACCAGCCCCTACTATTACATGTCGCCCAAGAACTACCGGAGCTTTTTTTTCAGCTTTATAGTCTGCAGGAACAGTTGGGTTGGTCAGGGTTTGGCCAGAATAATCATCGCTCTGGGCAAATACTTGGCATTGGTAAGCAAGTCCTGAAAAATCAGAGAAAGTTATTCCCTTTTCTCCACCCGCTACTAGGCATTGCGGTGCAATATGCACATTTCGACCAAAACTAACTGCCCCCGAAACGACGCAAAAGTCATCGATACGTGTATTGTCACCTATACTTATTAATTCTGGGTTATATATACGGGCATCTTCGCTAATCAGCACATTTGCTCCTACATGCTTGAAGCCTTTATTCTTTAATTCACTTTCTGTTAAATATGCCATAAATCACTCAAATATATATTTTAACTGTTTAACCAGATTCTCTTTACTGAAATATTTATAAATAATATGTTGATTGCGTGTTGCGACTTCGTCATCTAGCTTCTCTAACTTAAAATTAGCTACATCATAAAATGTAATGCCTAGGTAGCTAAGAAACTGCGTATGCGTGAAATCTGGTCGCATATAAACTGTTTTACCCATACCTAAAAGGGTAATTGTATTTCCCATTGCCTGCTGGCGCTTATGGTTAAAAATTGCTATATCGGTTGTTCTAAGAATGTTTAGATATTCATTTAATGGAATAAAATTCGTTAAGGGTTCAAATTTTTCTCCAAACTCTTGTCTGCCATAAGATATGACTTTTTCTGCGTGTTTTTTATCGCCATAAGACAAGGGAACAAATAAGCGAATGTCAGCCTCTTTATAGTCAGCTAACTTTGTTAAAGTTTCTATATGGTTATTACTTGGATCCGCAGAGTTCCCAACAATAATATTTATAGCTTCATTCGCTGGTTCTTTCCGTTCGAACTCGTTTGCGATGAATTTTTCATCCATAATATTGCTAACGTACATTATGCATTCTTTGTATTGGCCTTTAGCACCGTACCATTCCCTTGCAAGGGCTACATCACCAGGTATATAAGTCACCAAGTAGCCCATACGCTTTATGGCAAAAGTTCTGAGCATCTCTTTAACTTTATCTCTTTTCCTTAGTTTTGGCTTCTGATAAGAGTATAAATCGCCACCCCAAATAACCCAGTAACACTTCTTTAAAACCCACGGCATCAATGAAAGTAAAATGATTAGACGAACATCAAATAGTCCATGCAAAATTACCTTTTCTGCACACTGAATATCCCTAAAAACTCGCGCATAATGTTTTAAAGCACCAATTAGTGTGGGTTTGGATATTTTAAGATTATTTTGCTGAGGTATTGGATATTTTTTATTGTTACCTAAAACACAAAATAGGTGTTCTTTACCATCAAAGTTTTCATTTACAAATTTAATGAAGGGGGGAATGAATTTATCCAGATTCGCAATATGAAGTATCACGGCTGTCTAATTGCCTTTTACCAAGTCTAACAAATATTGACCATATCCATTTTTCTTTAACTGTTCAGCGTTATTTAGTAACTGTGATTCAGATAACCATTTTTGATTGAACCCAATTTCTTCTAAGCAAGCTATTTTATAGCCTTGCCGTCTTTCGATAGTTTCAACAAATTGCGCAGCTTCCAGCAAGCTCTCATGTGTACCCGTATCTAACCAAGCAAAGCCTCGACGCAAAAGCTCAACATTTAAACTTTCCTTGTCTAAATAGGCTTTATTAACATCCGTTATCTCTAACTCGCCTCTTGCCGACGGGGTAACATTTTTGGCAATCTCAACCACATCATTGTCGTAAAAGTATAAACCAGTGACAGCAAAATCTGATTTTGGTTGGGTCGGCTTTTCTTCGATTGACAAGACTTTGTTGTCGTTATCAAATTCCACCACGCCAAAACGCTCAGGGTCTTTTACCTGGTAGCCAAATACGGTTGCTCCACCATCTGTCTCAGTTCGTTTTACAGCGTCTAGCAGTTTAGGTCTAAAGCCATGCCCATAGTAAATATTATCACCAAGTACTAAGCATACACTGTCATCACCAATAAACTCTTCGCCAATGATAAAGGCTTGAGCTAAGCCGTCGGGGCTTGGTTGCTCTTTGTAGCTAAGCTCTATACCGAACTGTGAACCATCGCCTAATAGCTTTTCAAAGTTTGGCAAGTCTTCTGGTGTGGAAATAATGAGTATTTCACGAATACCCGCCAACATTAGTACCGACAGCGGATAGTAAATCATTGGCTTGTCGTAAATAGGTAGTAACTGTTTCGATACACCTTTTGTTATTGGGTATAGGCGTGTGCCTGAGCCGCCTGCTAATACTATTCCTTTCATGCCACTTCTCCTGACTGCGCACTTCCTAGCCGCTCTCGCTGGTAGCTTCCGTCCTGCACTCGCTGACACCATTCCTGATTGTCTAAGTACCATTGGACTGTTTTACGTATACCGGACTCGAATGTTTCCTCAGGTACCCAGCCTAAGTCCTTTTTAATTTTTGTTGAGTCAATGGCGTAGCGCATGTCATGGCCGGGGCGGTCTTCAACGTACGTTATTAAGTCTTTATACGAGCTGTTAGTGGGTACTAACTCATCAAGTATGTCGCAAATGGTGGTGACAACTTCAATGTTTTGCTTTTCGTTGTGCCCACCAATGTTGTAAGTTTCGCCAACTTTGCCTTCTGTTGCTACTTTGACTAATGCTCGGGCATGGTCTTCCACATACAGCCAGTCCCGTATTTGGTTGCCTTTGCCATAAACCGGTAAGGGGTTACCGTCTAAGGCATTTAAAATCATGAGCGGAATGAGTTTTTCTGGGAAGTGATATGGCCCGTAATTATTGGAGCAGTTAGTAATAACCGTCGGCAGTCCGTAAGTCCGATGCCAGGCCCTGACTAAATGATCACTACTGGCTTTTGAAGCGCTGTACGGTGAGCTGGGCTTGTAGGCTGTGGTTTCGGTGAATAGTGGGAGTTCACCTTCTTGCTCATCCGGATGCGGTAAGTCGCCGTAAACCTCATCAGTAGAAATATGGTGAAACTTAAAGGTAGCCTTTTGATTCTCTGGCAAGTTTTGCCAGTAAGCTCTTCCCTGCTCTAACAGAGTATACGTACCAATAATGTTGGTTTGCATGAACTCACCGGGGCCGTCAATGGAGCGGTCCACGTGAGACTCTGCCGCTAAGTGCATGACTACATCTGGCTGATGCTGCTCGAATACTCGCTTTATTTCGTTAGCGTCGCAAATATCGACTTGCTCGAATGCGTAGCGTTTATTGTTGCTGACGGATGCCAAGCTTTCTAAGTTGCCTGCGTAGGTGAGCTTGTCGACATTGACCACGCTGTGGTTAGTGTCATTTATTAAGTGGCGGATAACCGCTGAGCCTATGAAGCCTGCACCGCCTGTAACTAATATTTTCATAGAGTTCATTTTATTAATTTAGATATCTAACCTGACGCAATAGCGTCATATATGGTCCCCTCCCGTTTTTGCAACGTGAGCCTGTGGTAA
>CESK01013635.1_pt1 | contig 33537 bp, 34 predicted proteins | sample 531091 | NCBI WGS metagenome assembly CESK01 (sample SAMEA2621271, study PRJEB7988) | marine metagenome | biome: marine biome (ENVO:00000447); feature: surface water layer (ENVO:00002042); material: "saline water (ENVO:00002010), including plankton (ENVO:xxxxxxxx)" | depth 5 m
GTTTGCATGATATAGTAATATTTAAATCTTGTCAACTATTTTTTCAGAAGGTTTGGGCCAGAATTTTGGTGAACAAATGTACACTAGTCTGAAAATGTTCCACATGGAACAATCCAAAATTGAAACTATTTTGATACCATTAAAGAAAGTCATATCAACATATCAAGATATCATGATGTATTGCACTCAATGAAAATAAAACATATCATCATATCATGATGCATTGATTTGTAGATTCTAGCTAGGAAGGGTGGGGGTGTCTTGTTTTTTTTTTGACTTGTGTAGTATATATACATAAACCACCCCTTTAAAATAAAGGTAACTCAAGGGATTTTTCATGCATTTCTTTTGTATTACAAAGAAGGAGCATGAAATATACATGTTCTTAGCATGCAGGCATAGCTTCGCCATGCTGCAAAGCATCTGTAACTAGACACATAAGTGTCGGACTAGGTATTATCGATCATTTATCCATAACTACAGGCATTATTTTATACTTTCCTTCATGCTATTTCAGGGAAAGTAACCTATAAACCAAGCAGAAAGCCCATATTCCTATGACCTTTTTGTTCTAAGTTGGTCTATTTTTGAGTTTTTTGTCATCTAGAAACTACTCTATCTTGTATTACACCTGTCATTTAAAGGCTGCCAAGAGGACTATGTGTTATAATAATACCATAGTTTTTATTTATACTTGCCTAATGTCAAGATTTAATGCAAATTTTTAGTTATGTCAGATAAAGATGAGTTAATGTGTAACATAAGTGATGCAATAAATGATGTTGCAGAGCAAAAAAGAATAGAAAAGGTTAAGAGTTTATCTGTATATAACCCAGAAAAGGTAGCAAAAATCCTATATTTACATAGTATAGGTGTTAGCCAAACCCAAATGATAAGGAAATATGGGTTATCTAGGCATACAATACTAACTGTATTGGTAGATTATGCAGATCATTTTGGTAAATTAAAGGATTTAGCAGGCAGAATAAGTGCAAAAAACTATGTAAATATATCATCACTAGAAGAAGACCTAATAGAAAGTGTTAGAGGCCGGATGGAAAGTGGTGAATTAGAAGTAAGTTTTAGAGATTTGAAGGAGCTAAGTATAGCAAAAGCTAATGCTTTTAGGGAGTCAATGACAACAAGAGGAGAGGCAAGTAACATAACAGAGGATAGACAAACTGTAACCCAAGAAGATTATGAGGCTACAGTAAAGGCTGCAAAGGACAGACTAAATTCTATCAAAAAAGCTGATATAATAGATCTATGAGTAATTACTATGATGAAATCAAGGAGAACATCAAAGGTAAAGTAGGAGAACATTATCACAACTACTGTATAGTATTACTTGAAGAAGATGGTGAAATCCATATAGATTATCCATCATTAGTCATAGGTAAGGCTCTTTTAGCAGAGGGACTTAAAACATTAATTAAATTAGACCAACAACAAACAATAGTTTTCTTTGGTGAAGAACTTGAGGAAGATGAAGAACAAGATGAGTGAAGTAAAAATAAAAACAGAAGATATTGAAGAATGTGCCAATCAGGCACTTTTTTTTCTAAAGCAACAAAGAGTTAAAGGTGAAACCCTTATATATAGAAATGCTACAATACAATTTGTAGATAACATAAAAAGATTAGTAAAAGATGCCGGAACTAGTGTTCAGTCCACATCCCCTCCTGAATCCACCAAGTGATGAAGAGATTATTCTCTTAGCAGAGAATGATCCTAAATTACTACTCAAGTTGCATGAAGCACATGAGGGCCGGATAAAAGCAGCTGAAACAGACCCATTGAGATATGGGTTTGATTTGGCTGGTTGGGCTAGGATTAGAGATAGTTTGAAGAACCACAATGAGTGCCTGGTTCTAGGTGGCAACAGGTCAGGTAAAACTACAGGTTGTGCCAAGATGGTTATGGAAGCAGCAATGCAAAATAACAATGGTCATATTGTGTGTTTTTCACAAAATGCAGACACATCTGTAAAAGTGCAGCAAGCAGCTATATGGGATATGATGCCCAAGGAGTTTAGGAGAAAGACTAAGAGTATGGAGGGTTATATAAACTTCTCTATGCAAAATGGTTTTACAGGCAGTAGCTTTATTTTCCCTGACACCAAAACTAGAGTTGATTTCAAAACTTATACACAATTTAGTAACAATCAGACAATTTTGGAAGGCTTTGAATTTGGGTTCAAAAACCCAACTAACTTAAATGTAGGTGCATGGTTAGATGAATATCTTGGAGATGCCACCTTGGTGAACACCCTAAGATTTAGGTTGGCAACTAGGAACTCAAAGATGGTCATTGGGTTTACCCCCATTGATGGTTATACTCCCTTTGTAGCTGAATTTTTAAAAGGTGCAGAAACACTAGAAACAAAACCTGCTGTATTGCTCAATAATACACAATTACCTATACAGCAATATAGCCCTAATAGGGATGCTAATATTGTGTATCTTCACTCAGATGAAAACCCCTTTGGGGGCTATGAGCGTATTGCTAAGGATCTAGTGGGTAGACCTGAAGAAGAGATAATGGTTAGAGCATATGGTATACCAGTTAGGTCAATGACATCATTATTTCCATTATTTAACACAGAGGTAAATGTATTATCGGACAAACCTAACAAGTATGGTATGACATTTCCTAAGTTTGAGTGGCCAGATGATTGGACATGGTACCAGGTAGTTGACCCTGCAGGTGCTAGAAACTTCACAGCAATATGGGCTGCAGTAAATTCTGATGGTGAAATATATGTAGCTAAGGAGTTTCCTGATAGAAACACATATGGAGAATGGGCTATATTTTCAGAGCCCAAATGGAAGTATGGGCCAGCATCTAAGAAGATAGGTCTAGATGTAGCTGGTTATGCAGAGTTTTTTAAAGAAATAGAATCAGATCTAAATATAGAAGTATTTGAAAGAATAGGTGACTCTAGGTATTTTGCTAGAGAGAATGAAAACAATGATGATTTGTTCACTGTCTTTGATGACCATGGAATGACCTTTGTGCCCTCAGATGGTCAAATGCAAGACATAGGTATAGCAGCAATAGATAAGTACCTACAGTATAATCCTAATTATGATGTTGACAAAGTAAATAAACCAATGTTATACATACATGAAGAATGTGGAAATCTCATAGATAGTTTAATAAATTATAATGGTACAGGTAAATCAGATGAAGCCCTTAAAGATTTCTTTGATGTCATTAGATACCTATGTATGGCTAACTCAGGTGAAGGGCCAGATCACATTGATAAGAGATTACTTAATCAAGTTACTAACAAAAAGGGAGGTTATTAGTGGCTAAGAAAAGATTAACAGATATATCTAATGATATGAATTTAGAATTTAATCAGGCATACAATATAGTTGTGTCTGTTTTAGAAGAAGATATGGTTTCTGGGACTGGCAAAAACACATGGATTGACGAAAGGGGACAGTTGATCTTAGCTGAATATGAGGTAGTTCCAGAAATCACTTCTAAAGTATTTGATGCTAGGTGTATTAAAAAATGTAATAATGATAGATATTGGTATGTGTTGATACCTACTATAGGTAAAGTACCTGCATTAGTGCCTAAATTATTAAGAAATAATATGGCAGAAAGAAAAAATGTAAAGATAGAACTTATAGAGGATGACACAGGAAAATCATACAGAATATTCAAACCAAGATTGTACGAACAATAAGGATTGGTTGGAAAAACATGAAAATAGATTTATTGCTTGGGAGCTATTTGTGAGATACTGTAAAGGTCTTGGTAGAACACCCATGAAGCAAAGTATATTGTGTGATAAAATAGGATTGAGTAAAAGATACATCTATAGTATATTATTAAATTTAAAAGATAAATATGGAAAATCCTAATATTGATGATGCCTTAACATACTTCTCTTCTGAGCCAGATGTTTTGGCTCTTAGGCATGCATATACACAAACCATAACTGAGCTAGGTGGGTATTTTGACCTATGTAGAAATAGTTATGATGATAGAAGAAATTGGTGGGCTGGTAAATCCAGGGATCATAGAAAACATGGAGCAGATGCATTTCCTTGGGAAGGTGCTGCTGACATGGAGTCACATGTTATTGATGAAAGAATCACTAGAATGGTTTCTATATTTATGGCTGCACTTAAAAGATCAAATGTTTCTGCTTTTGCAGTAGAACCAAATGATGTAGCCAAGGCAGCAACAGTAACCAACTTTTTAAAATGGATGATTTCATCTGGTTACATTCCAAGGTTTGAGAAGGAAATGGAACTAGGTGCTAACTATTTACTAGAAAGAGGTATCATGATCTCTTATGTTGGTTGGCATAGAGAAGATCGTAAGGTCTTACAAAGATTAAGTTTAGAAGAAATGAAATTAATTTCTCCTGAATTAGGTCAATCAATAGAAAGTGGTGAAGCAGATGAAGCAGTAGCTGAATTACTACAAATGGCACTAGAAGGAACTTCACAAGAAAGAGCCTTGAAAGCTGTAAAAGATTTAAGAGAAACTGGTGCTGCTGAATTACCATTAGTACAAAGACAAATTAATGCACCTGAAGTTTTAACATTGGCACCAGATGGTGATTTCTTTTTCCCACCATATGTAACAGATCCACAAAGAGCACCATATTGTTTTTGGAGAACTTACTATACTGCACAAGAATTAGAAAATAAAGTTATCACAGATGGTTGGGATCCAGACTTTGTTGAAATGGTTATAGATAAATACAAAGGTATTACTTATGACCTACAAGAGGATGAGCCATATAATAATAGATCTGTTGGTCTTACTGATAATAGTTATACTACAAATGATTTAATAGAGATTGTTTATGGATACCAGAGATTAATTGATAAGACTGATAATGCAGAAGGTATATACTGTACTGTGTTCCATAGAGAATACACAGGTGGTGATATTGTAAAACCATATGCTAAGTTTGAATTACTCAATGGCTTTGAAGATTATCCTGTGGTAGTTACTAAACTATCAGAAGATAGTAAAAGACTTTATGACACTACAACTGTTCCTGATTTATTAAGAGGAATACAAAATCAAGTAAAAGTAGAAAGAGATTCTAGAATAGATAGGAACAGTTTAGCTACTTTACCCCCAATCATGCACCCTGTAGGTAATAGTCCTAAGAACTGGAAACCAGGTGGACTTATACCATACCGCAGGAAAGGTGAGTTTGAGTTTGGGCCAGCACCATCATATAACCAGGGTTCTATAGAAATGGAAGCTACACAGCTTGGACAAGCAGATAGACTTATGGGGCTAGATGAAGGCTCTGATGTATCACTCATTAGACAACAATTTTTAGTTAATAAATATTTACATCATGTTGCCAATGTTATGAAGATGTGTTATAAATGCTTCCAAAGATTTGGGCCGGCATCTATATTCTTTAGAGTAACAGGTAACTCCAATCCACAAACACTTGAGAAAGGTGTTGGTTTTGAAGACTATGATGTAACAATTAACTATGATATATTAAATAACAATCAAGATATACAAAAGGCAAAGTTAGAACAACTTGTGTCATTAACTCAACTAGATAGAAATGGGTTGATTGATATGGACAAACTACTTGCTGCTATAGCATCATCTATAGATCCTGTATTATCTGATGCAATATTACAACCACTAGATGAAGCTAATCAAAATTTACTTAAAGATGTTACTGATGACCTTGCGAAAATTTATGCAGGGATTGAAATGCCTGCTAGACCAAATGCTACAGATGCTGCTCTGCAAGTCATACAAGGATACTTGCAACAAGCAGATGTGCAAGCCAGGTTGCAAAGCGATCCGGCTTTTGCAGAAAGGTTACAAAAGTATACTAACCAGTATGAATTTAACCAACAACAACAAATAAATGCCTCACAATTTGGACAGTTTGGAACAAGGGCTGCTGAAATGGGTGGAATACAAACACAAAACATGTAAATATTATGGATAATCAATCAGGAGCACAGTTCGCACAAAACAGAGCACAAGATGCAAGTAGTGGAGCACCAGCCCAGACAGGTGAAAATGATGAATTAAAAGCAATGGTTCGTCAAATTGTCATGGAGGTTCTACAAGAAATGCAATCAGGTGCACAAGTTTAATGGATCTAGAAGAAGCACTCAAACAATTAGCACACAATCCGGCATATGCCAATGTTGTTGCACAAATACATGCTTATAGGGAAAATTCTATAAAGGCACTTGCTGGTGCCCCAACAGAAACAGTACAACAAATTAGTGGTGAGTTACTAGCATATGACTCAATGCTTGATTTAATGAACTGGGACTTAATTAATAATATACATTTTAATAAAATTAATTAATGTTATAATATTTTTATCGCAATATCGTCTTGGCGAAAAGGAGATGGACAAAAATTATGCAATCAGAAATCATTGAGGGGAACGAATCACCCAAACAAGAAGATTCGGAAAACATAAATTGGGAACAATTTATTAAAGATAGAGGGGGAGATAACACTTCACAAGAAGCAGAGTCATCCTCCCAAGGTGAGGAAGTAGACAATACCAAAGCAGAAGCTGGAAATCAGACTACCAGTGAAAGTGATGGGAATAATACTACCGATCTTGTTCTTTCACAGTTAGATTTAGATAGTTTATCTAAAGAACAAATTGGTGAGTTAGCACAAAAACTCAATAGTAGAACCTTATCTAGGTTTGGAGAACTGACAGCAAAAAGAAAAGCTGCAGAGGAAGAACTAGCAAAGATAAAGGGTGAATCAAACAAAGAAGAAGCACCAAGGGTTAAAAACAACCCATTAAGTGGTAAATCAACTGAAGAATTGAATCAAGCTAAAGAGCAAGCTGAGGAACTAATTGAATGGGCAGATAATGTATTATATGAACATGAAGATTCAGGTGCTAATGAAGTTATAGCAGAAGTAGAAGGTAAAGAATTTACCAAAGCTGAAGTTAAAAAATCATTAAGACATCATCAAAATGTAATCAAAAAATACATACCAGCTAGAGTAGCAGATATACAGAAAGAGGGTCAAAACCAAGAAATGGCACAAGCATTTGGCAGACAAGCTGTCAAAGAATTAGCCTGGTTGAAGGATGAAAAAAATCCTATTACTCAAAAGTTCAAAGCTATGGCTGCAGACCCAAGGGTAAAGGATATGCAAAAAGAAGTGTCTCCAGAAATGCAGGCACAATTACCATACTTACTAGCACATGCTGCTAACAGCATATATGGTAGGAAGTTGGTACATACTGCAAAACCTGTTATACCTAGAAAGATAAACAAACAACCTACTATAACACCTAATAAAACAGGTAAACCTGTAGTAGCTAAATCTGATAAGCCACAGAACAGAGCATCTAAAGTCATAGGTAATGCAATGAGTAAATTTGCAGCATCTGGTGATAAAAATGATTTCATTAGTCTAAGAACTCAACAACTATCAAAACATTAAAAACAAGGAGATTATAAATTATGTCATTTTCAAATACATTTGACACAACCAATCCAGGATCTGCTGTTTCTAATAGAGAGGACTTGACAAGTACATTGACAATTCTTGCTCCTGAAGAAACACCTATCCTTTCATCTGCTTCTAAAAAAGCTGCTAATGCAACTTTTGTGGAGTGGACAGTTGATAAGTTGGCAGACCCAATCACACCATCATCAAGCAACTCAGGCATTGCTGAAGGTGCAGACATTTCTCAGTTTACTGACAAGTTTGCAGCTAGAGCAAGAATGGGTAACTATGTACAAAAATTCCGCAGGGATTACATGGTATCAGACTTGCAAGATGCAGTTGAATCAGTAGGGCCAGCCAAAATAGCTGAAGCAGAAGCCAAAGCTCTTAGAGAAATCAAGAGAGATATTGAAAAAGTTTTAGCATCTACACAAACAAGACAACAAGAAGATGGTACAGGTAACTCACCTTATCGTACAGCAGGACTAGGTGCTTACTTAGCAGCATCCCCGGCTGATACATTTGTACCTTCTGGTTACTCAACACCAACAGGTAGTCGTTACACAGTAGCTCAAGCTAATGCTAATGCATTATCTGAGTCTAGCTTCAATGATCTTATTACAAGCATCTATGAAGTAACTGGTGAAACAAACAACCTTACTCTTATTGCTGATACACAGCTTAGACGAATCATCTCTGACTTTGCAAGATTGCAAGGTGGTGATGGCACATCTATCCGTAATGTTAATTACCAAGGTGGAGCAGCAGACATTAAATTATCTGTAGAACTATACCAATCAGACCATGGAACTATTTCTGTGATCAATGGTAATCCAGTATGTATGCCAGACTATGGTGCTACTGGAAACAAGGGTGCAGGTTATTTTGTCAACCCTGAGTATTATGGTATTCATGAGTTAATCCCAATGGGAACTACCCGCCTACCAAATCAAGGTGGTGGTGAGAGAGGTTTTGTGGACTGTGCACTTACATTAGGTGTATACCATCCTCAAGCTCATGGTGTTATTGAACAATCTAAAGACCTTGATGGTTAGAATATAGGAGGAATATAACATGGCTAAATTATCATTACAAGAAGCAGCCTTAACAGGCTTTACAGATGTAGTAAGATACCGATTCGGATCTGACTTCTCTACCAACACTACTGCAGCAGCAATAGTTAAGACATTCTCTGTACCAGCAGGTACTACAATTACAGATGCTTCTGTTCATATTGTAGAAGCATTTGCTGGCCCTTCTATTACTGATGTCAAATTAGACATTGGTATTGATGGAGATGCAGATAATGACAACTTAATTGACAACTTAGATGTTGATGCTGTTGGTTATGCATGGAACTCAGGAGCTAAACTAGTTGGTGGTTCTGCAGCAAAAGGTCATACTTTTACAGCAGATGGAACTATCAACATTGAATTCACACCTACTGGTGCTGGATTAAGTGTAGCAACTGCAGGTGAAGTAGTTATTAAATTCAATTTCTTGAATCTTAATAAATCAGATGGAGTAAACTAATCTAATTTGGGTTTGGGGGCACAAAGCCCCCTGCCCTTTTTATTATGGAAAAAAATTATTCACAAGATGAAACAGATGCAGCTTTTGTTGATCTAGTAAAAGGAGAACTAGATAAAGAAAAGAGGCAAGAAAAGTATAGAGTAGGACAAGCAGAGAAGGAAGCCAAGGATCTTGCTGGGAAAGAACATCCTGTATTTGGTAAATGTGTTGCTTCAATACCTGCTAGAGATTACTTTAGACTTATAAACAAATATGGAACTGCAGAGGTACATAGCCCTAAGTTCCTTAAATACTTTCAGAAAAACTTTGGAAACCTCACACCTAATAAATTAAAATGAAATCCTTTACTGATGCCTTTGATTTCATAAAAGCCCTTGCAGGTGTAAATAATTTTACAGCTCAAGAAAAAGCTAATATAAAAACACTTCTTAATAGAAGGTTGAAAGTTGCATATAATTCACATGAGGCATGGAAAGAATACACAATGCCAGGTGAACAAAGGTTTTTTGCACCAAAGGTACTAACTATAGAGGATGGAGGTTCAGATATAAATACATTATACTGGGCAGGTATGACAGCAGGTTTCCCATTGTATACAGCAGCAAAACCCACTGTAGAAGCTTTAGTTAATGTTTACCCTGCTTTATATAAAACTTATAGTTTAACCATAGATGCTTTTGGTAACTATATAACAACTCCTGGGGAATGGAGATATGTACCACAAACAACACTATCTACAGCTTCATTAAATTATAATGAACCTTGGTCTGCAACACTTGATACACCTTTAGATAGAAATAATTATTATGCACAAACTGTCAATTTATTTGGAGGTATTGACACATCTCCTGAATTTGAAGAACCAGATTATAGCAAAGAAACAGCTTACCCTAGTTTAGCAAGTAATGTTTGGTACACATTTGCTGGTGGTGCTACAAATACATTTAAGGTAAAGGCTTCAGAAAACACTTTGATACCCTACAAGGAACAATTATCTACTAATAATCCTTATCAAAAAAATGAAATAAGTACATATCAAAGAGTACATAAAGAATTTCCTTATCAAAGAAAATCATCTATTGAATATAACTTTCATGTAGATAGTGGTGGTGGTAATGTAATGAACTTAATTGATTCACCAGAGTCTGTTTATCTTACATATAAGAAAACATATACAGATCTTACATTTACAGATGAAACTACTAAGGTTATCAATGACACTTTTTTTCAATATGCATGTTATGGAACATATGCAGATTTCTTGAGATTTGATGGGCAACTTGCTAAAGCAATGGTAGAAGAGGAAATAGCAAAAGGATACCTAGATACTGAAATGGAAAAGGTTGATATAATGAATAATAGTAATTTAAATTTTAGGGTACAAACTCACCTTAATACACAATCAAGATAAAATTATGAATACATATGTTGTAAATAGATATAATAAACCTACACCAGGTGCAACTTCTCAACTTATAAGTATACCTACTTCTGATAATACAGTTAAAGAATTTACAGCTTATCAAGAAAACACTAAGGTTATATTCTTAAGTGTACAAGGAGCTGCTGTTGGTATGACTATAGATGGAACTGGGCCAGGTGACAGTTCTTCACATAGATTATTTGCAGGCAATCAGTATTATTTTTCTGCAGAACTTATGAAAAATGCTAAGTTCAAAAGAATTAGTAGTGGTTCTGCTACAGTCAACCTTTATGCTTCTGAACTAACTAATTAATGTCATGCCTAACTCATTTGATGTTAATAAAAAGGAAAGGTTAGTGGCTACACCTAGACCTGGTAGGAATAACAAGGGCAGGCATTTCAGAACATGGCAAGCAGGATCAGCATTTGCTATAAAACAATTTAGTGATATTGCAGGTAGAACAAAAACTTGCATGGTGCAAATAAAATCTAATGAAGATGGTACAGGAAAACAAGAACTTTTGATGACAATAGATGGAACAGATCCTCAAGGTACTTCCTTACCTTTTACAGGTCATGTGTTAGGTGAAAGACAAATTTATTATTTTGATCAAGCTTTAATAAAAAAAGCTAAGTTTGCAAATATTCCTTCACAACAAACCAAACAAATAATATTAGTAGTAACAGAGTTAACAGTATGATGGAAGATTTAATAAACAGGGTAGGAGTTTCATTTGTTGGTGTTTTAGCATCATGGGGACTAATGGATGTAAGTTTATTATTAGCTAGTATAGCTTCTATTATGACAATTATTTATACAGCAATATCTATTTATAAATTACTACACAAGTGAGAAAGGAACATAAAAGTAAAACAGGAGGACTCACTGCCAAAGGTAGGGCATATTTTAAAAGAAAGACAGGGGCAAACCTAAAACCACCTGTTACAGAAAAAAACCCAAAGGGCAAACAAGCTAAAAGAAAAAAATCTTTTTGTGCTAGGATGAAAGGTAATCCTGGCCCTATGAAAGATAAAAAGGGTAGACCTACAAGAAAAGCTTTAGCTCTTAGAAAGTGGAGGTGTGGATAATGGCAAAGATATGTGAAAAAGGTAAACAATGGGCTAGACGAACTTTTGATAAGTATCCATCTGCTTATGCAAATATGGCTGCTTCAAAGTATTGTAAAGACCCAAACTATGCTAAAGGTTCTAAGAAAAAGAAGAAGAAAAAGTAATGGGTGAGTTAAAGAAATGGGTGAAACAAAATTGGGTTAGGATAGGTACAGATGGAAACATTAAGGGTAAATGTGGTACATCTAAGAATAAAAAAAATCCTGATAGATGTTTACCTATGTCTAAAGCAAAGAGTTTAAGTAAGTCACAAAGGGCAGCAACTGCTAAAAAGAAGAAAAAAGCTGGATCTAAAGGCAAGCAATTTGTGAGAAATACACCAGCAGCAAAAGTAAAATCAAAGAAATGACAGAAGAATTAACAGCATTAGCAATGGGTGGAGCATCTGGTTTCATCTTTAAACTCATATCATCCCTAGTGGATTCACAAACACAAACCACTAAAATGCTCTTGAAGAAGCAACAGATGGCAGATGATAGTGCAGATAGGGCAGCAGCTAGAGATGGTGGTGTGTGGACAAGGAGGGCTATTGTAGGGGTATGTTTGTTTGCAGTAGTCATAGCACCTTTTATACTAGCACATAGTCCTGAGGGAATTACTATTGGAACTGAAAAAACTTTGTTTGGTATAATTAATTGGGTAAATTGGAAGACCTTGAGTGGTTTTGTAATTTTACCTGAAATTAGACAAACACTATTAGCCATAGTAGGATTCTACTTTGGATCATCACAAGTAAAATAAGGAGACAAATATCATGCCAAATGTAGGAGGAAAAAAATTCCCATATACTAAAAAAGGAATGGCTATGGCTAAAGCTACAGCTAAGAAAAAGGGTACTAAAGTTAATTACAAGAAGAAAAAGAAGTAGTCATGGCTTTACAAAGAAGAAGAGTTATACCTAAGAAGAGGACACCTGCTCAACAAGCAGCATTGAAAAAAACCACTTCTAAGATGCCACCTGCATCTAAAGGTAGATTAGACACAAGACCTAACTCACAAAAAATGTCTGTTACTTCTGTGTCACCTAGAAAGGGTGCTAATCAAAAGGTTAATCCTGTAAATAATACTGTAACTACTAGACCTACACCTAGAAGAAGGATTATACCTAAGACTAGGAATCCAAATACTAACTCACCTGTAAATAGATCAAGGATTATACCACCACCACCTACAAGGGGGCCAGTAGGGTCATCTCCACAGATACAGTATGATAGAAATATGCAGCCTATAGGTAGAGCAGCTGATCAAGCTATAGCTCAGTATGAATATGAGAATCAAATGAGAAAAGGTATTGAGCCAATACCAAGTGGTTATAACTTTGCAAATCCTAGATTAAATCCTAGCTATAGACCTCCACAAACTAATGTTCTTTCACCTCAAATCCAAAGTATGTTACAAAGATTGCTTGGTAGTTATAGAAATAGACCATAATGTATGCCAAGGTATCAACAGTATGGTGAATTAGATGAGCAGTCTGTAGAACAACAGGACTTAGGTTTCTTGGGCTATAACAATAGAACAAGAGAAGATTTATTACCAGAGGGATTCCTAACAACTAGTGTTAATGGTGTAATAGATAGGAATGGTAAGTGGCAAGTTCGCAAAGGCTTGTTAGAGGTATCAGAAGCATTAGCTACATCTGGTAGTGCAATCTTACTTAATACATCAAGTGCAGTATTGCCTTTTACATTAGCAGATGATGTAGTAAATTTAATATATGCAAGTTGTTCATTCTCTGATCCAAGAGTAAATATACAAGAGGTAGAAGATTTTTCTGATACAACCAATACAGATTACATAGTAATAGCCACTAATACAAAAGCAACTGTTATAGATGTAAGATTAGGTAATAAACAAGATGTTTACTATCCTACAGGATACACAGTAAGCAAGAAAGGAGATGCCCTACAAGCATTTGATAAAGTAATAATATTTCAAGATGGCTTAGTTAGCATAGAATGGGATGGTAATATTAATGATGTAGTAGCAGGTGACTTTGTAGTAGGCCAGAGTTATAGGATTGAAACACCAGGCACAACTGACTTTACTACTATAGGTGCTGCTGATTCTGTTGCAGGTACAATATTTACTGCTACAGGTGTAGGAACAGGTGATGGTACAGCCAAAACTACATTTATGAAAGTAGCTAATGGGGCTTATCCATCACTAACATTATATGATGCAAGTAATAATACCACTATAACAAATGGTGTAGCTACAGTTTCAGAAACAGCACATGGTTTAAAAGTTGGTAATATAGTGATTTGTATTGATAAAGGGTCTAGTACATTAGTAAATGAAACAGGTTATGTAGTATCAACTGTGGCTGATGCAAATACATTTACATTCTTTACTACATCTGATGATAGTACAGCAACAACAGTTAAGTATATGCAGAAACAAAGTTTAGGCATAGGTTACTTGAGGATGCCGGCTCCTGCATTTGGTGTAAACTTCCAAAGAAGATTAGCTGTACCATTCAAATGGGATACAACTGCAGGTGGTGCACCTGTTTTCCAAAATAGACATGATGAAATACTTATTTCAAAAATAGATGACACAGATACTTATGATAGATTTAATGGTGGTTTTAGATTTGAAATAGGATCTGATGACTATCTTGTAGGATTACACCCTTACAGTGACCAACAGTTGATAGCACTCATGAGGGATAGTATACATGTTATTACTGTAAAAGAAGATTTGGATACAGCAGTACAAAATGTTGTGTCAACAGAAATAGGTTGTGTAGCTAGAAGGTCTATAGTGCAAATTGGTAATCAAATAGTTTTCTTATCTGATAATGGTGTTTATGCATTAGATTTCCAAGATTTATATAATCTTAGAGGTAAGGATTTACCAATGAGTGAACCAATAACTGATTCTATAAACAAATTAAATAAAGACTATTGGCAAAATTCTTTTGCTGTTTATTTTGATAATAGATATTTTTTAGCTGTACCATCCTCTGATAGTGTAAGTGAACTAAGTGCAGGGGAAGGTAGTAATAATGTGGCAAGAAAGATCAATAGAATACTTGTTTACAATATATTAAATCAATCATGGGAAACAGAATTATTTGTAGATAGTCCTAATTTTGAAATAGATAACATGATTGTTGCAGGCAATGGTGAATTTAAACAACTATATATTATCACTAAATATGGAGCTATACAATACTTTGGTGGCACAGGTAATTTAGATGTAGCAGCAACATCACTAAATACTAAGGAATCATTAGCCATATTAGGTAAAGTTGAAACAAGAGGATACAACTTTAACACTAATGAAATTAAAAAATTTAATAGATTTGAATTACAACTTGAATCAGGAGAAGAGAGTGTTGACTTTGATGTTACTGCTATAGTTCAAGATATAGATGATGAAACATTATTGGGTAGCATATCAGGTTATTCTGATGGTAATTTACAACCAAATGAAGATTTCTACATAAGAGGTAGGATAGGAAATCCTAGAGGCTATTCATTAAAGTTAAAATTTGACAATTTTTTAGGTAGACCAATAATAAAAACATTAAGGATGTCTGCTAATAACACACTAAAATCAACTGATACAATAGAATAATGGGCACATATTTAAATAGAGGAGTTAATTTTGTTACTGGACAACAAGTTACTGCTGCTGACTTGCAAAATCTTGTAGACAATGCAACTATAGCAACTGGTGCAGGTGATGGACAAACAATAGAAATTACAAGTAATACAATAACTGTAGCAAATGGTGGTATATCTCCAACAAAATTATCTACAGGTGGGCCAGCATGGGATAGTTCTGGTAACACAACAATAAGTGGCAATGCTACTGTAACAGGTAATACATCTACAGTTAATGTTACAGCAAGTGGTACTGCTGCTATAAGTGGTGAAACAACTTTATCTAATGGTGTAGCTATTACAGGTGCATTATCAAGTGGGGGTACATTAAATATAAAAAATCCATCTGATGTAAGCAAAGATGTTAATATCAATGGCACTTTACAAGCTTTGGATACTAATGTACAATCTTTGAGTGCTACTAGTATTGCTTGTACTAGTCTTAGTTCAACAGGTACAATTTCAGGTACATTAGCAGGTAATGGTTCTATTCATGCAGCAGGTGCTTTTGTAGGTTTAACTGGTACTATAATACCACAAAGCAATTCATTTAATATTGCTAGTATGGCAAGGGATTCTAGTTCAGATTCAGGTAATGTTAGTATGTTTAAAATTACAATGACTAATGCTGCTGCTAATACTAATTATATAGTCAATATACAAAAAGGTTTGACTAGTGCATCTGCATTTGATTCTGGATCTGATGATGTAGCACTAATAACTACAGGTCTTTCTACAACAGAATTTTTTATAGGTATTAAAAACATGACTGATGGAGTTTATATAACTTATTCTGTCATTAGCCCTGTTTAGTTTTAAAATGAGTAGCACTGATGATCAAAGCTTTGCATCTTATCAGAATGCAAATTATGATGCATATCTAAGTCAATTAGGTTTAGATGCATCACAGCATTCAATCAACTCATTAGAGTATGATCCTATTACTGATACAACAAACTTCTCATATAATACAATAGGTACTGGAGGATTAGATAGTGATTTTAGTCTTGATGACTTTAATGTATCATTTCTTGATGGTGATCCATTAGGTTTGTCTACACAACATATGGGTGGTGATTTTGGAATGGATTACTATGATCCTGGTATGTCTGGTTTTAGTCAAGATGTGATGGAGGGCCAGGAATATTGGCAAACTTATGACCCTAATGTAGGTCAGGAAATACAAGAAAGAATAAATACTAACCTTATGGCTAATGCAAAAACTGTTGTATTTGTTGGGCCAGATGGTAATTATAGTGGTGCATACATAGGTGGGAATTATTTTCCTGCAAATGCTTATCCTGGATTAGGTGGATTTAAATTAAATGGTGAAGGAAAAGGGCACTTCATGCCACACATGCCATTAAGGAAAGATAGACCTCCTATGGCAACAATGAGCCCTTCTAATAGAATGGCACTTACAGGTAGCATGGATATAAATGCTCCAATAGATCCTAATTTGGAAGCAACTGATTTTGGCCAGAATATTTTACAAGATTTTGCTAAAAGAAGAGTAAAAGCAGAATTAGGACAATACTACTATGGAGGTTCAACACCTGAAGAAGTTAATTTCTTTATACAAATGTATATAAGAGATTATGCTGTAAATGAATTAGGTATACCACCAGGTGATGCATTAACATTATTGGCAGAAGCATTAGATGAAGGTGTTTTAAGAGACCTTCCTATTGTATATGATAAAGATGAACAAGGTGTTTATGATTTTGAAACTACAGTTATAGAGAATGATGAAGATTATAATTTCTATACTGTATCTGATGCATCAATGAAATTAGCTGGTTCATATAGAGAAGCAGCTATAGCTATGGGTGATGATGTTTATTCAGAAATACCTTCTAATAATGTACCAAGTCAATATGATGTAGCAATAGGTGCTAGAATATATAGAACATCTGAGGTTGATGAGAATGGTAATTATAATTATTATGTAGATAAAGTTGAAAATGATCCAAGGTTAACAGAACCACAACTTAGGAAAATACAAGAAAGTAATACTGATATTGTTAGTGCACCTAGTTTTATAACTGCAGGGCAAAGACAATATGCAGCAAGGAGTGCTTCAGATAGTTTATTGTTACAACCAGATCAAAAAGATTCATTTGTAAACAATGTATTACAAGCTGCTGCTGCAATGACAGGTGATCCATTAGGTGAAATAAATAAAGAAACATTAGAAAAAGCCATATGGTCTACAGCAACAACTACAGCTAATCCTGCATTGGGGTTAATGAATATAGTATCTTTTGTACAAGATGGTGTTGAGGCATTAGGTGGATTCCTCACAGGAAATAAAGACTTTAAAGTAGGGCCAGATGTACCAGATGCCCGGGATGTTTTAGGTATGGCTAGTGATGCATTGGGTTTAGATATAATGAATAACCCATATTCTTTTCAATTAGAAAAAAGGCAGCAACAAGGAATAAGGTCAAATTATACTAATTACTATAACAAAGGTTTAATTGATTCAGATACATATGCTAACCTAGAGAAAAGTTACCAAGATTTTTTAGTAGGTAAGGGTTTAGGAAATAATCAAGCTGAAGTAGAAAACATACTTTATAGCACCAATGATGTAAATGCATTATTAAATTATGAGATAGAGGCTTACACTCCAATGCAGAGAAGCCAAAAGTATTTAGAAATAATAGAACAAGAATATATTGCTGGTGTAGTAAGTGACTTTCAATTACTAGATGCATATAATAAACACAAGAAGTTTATTAGTTCAGGGGGTAATGATGGTAATGGTGTAACTGTAGAAGATGCTAATTTTGTAACAGGTAAATCTAATCCTGAATATGCTGAATTGCCAATATCTTATGATATTGATTATTCATTAAATTATGCATTAAAACTACCATCTGCTAGAACTGCTGATGAGCAACTTTTATTTAATGAACAACAACAGGTCTTAGATAATATAAATTATGAGAATACTAATAAAGAACTGTATCAAGATTATTATCAAAACAAACCTGCTCAAGCTGCTGTAGACCCTAGCTTATATACAAATGATGATGGAACAATAAATACAGAAGAGTATATCAAAGCAGAAGGAGTTTTACTACAAGAATTTTACAAAACAGAATCTAGGTTAAATAGTGGGCCAGGGTTAAAACCTGTTTCATTATTTGAAGCTTTGTTTTTTTACAATAATATTGTTGAAGATGTTGATCCTAGTAAAGTCATAGACTATGAAGATAAACAACTTAGGGATTATATAACAAGTTCAATAGATGTATTAGAAGAGAGTATAACAAAAAACACAGATTTAGATTTAAATGATTTAAAAGAAGGTAATGTACCTAGTAGTTTTAAAGTTCTCCCTGGTAGAGAAAGTTTAGATGTTGATGAAGTAATGCAAACTATTTCTCACATTACTGATAGTGATGTTGTTCAAATAAACAAATATCAAACCTACAATTCTGAAACTAATACAATAACAGATGTAGCATCTGAGGATTTTACCCCTATAAAAACTTACTCTGACCAACAGTTATACATAGATAACATGGGTAGGTTAAGGGATGAGAACACACAACAAGAAGTAGATCCAACAGCTAATTATACACCTCAACAAAGGGAGCAATATGATCAATTTATAGAAGATGGTGTAGAGCCTATGCAGGCTATGTTAAATTTAGCCAATGATGTTCCATTTGATGTAGAGTTTGAAAACATGCAGCAAGCTGAATTAGATGTAATTAGAGAAAGAATTGGTACTTCTGATTTAACTTTAACTACAAATATTGAATCAATAAAGCCAATAGAACTACCCACAGCATTTCAATATAGTGATGTAAATGTACCTATTTTACCTGAAAGTCCATTATATGATGATAGTATGTCATGGGATGATATATTTCCATATGCTACACATAGGATAAGATCAGGTAATGAAAATTTTCTAGATCCAGCTACAAATGATTATAGTATATCAATGGGAACTCAAAGTAGACAGTATTATACTAATCAAAAAGAGATGGTAAAGAAAAGAATTATGAATGAGATAAATAAACTTGATTATAATTATGCTTCTAGTCCTGAACAAGTAGCTTTGGCAGTAATGGGTGTAATGCAAAATCTCATGAATCAAGGTTATATAATGTCTCCACAATCATTAGCAACTTATTATGATTATGATCAAAGAAAACATATACCATATTATGATGATGATTTTGTAGCATATTTAGATTACAGTGAAGCATCTAACTTAATAATAGAGCTAGCAGCAAATGGTTTAGATGGTGTTAAAAATGATTTTGGTGGTTATGTTGTTTCTGATTCAACAGATGAAATGACATCAACATTGGAGAAAGTACAAAAAGCTGCTAAAATTAACAATATAATTTTTGATAACTATAATAAACAAATTATAGATCAATTCAATAATGAAGAATACTATTCAGTAGCAGAGCAAAATGATGTTGGTCTTACTAGGGAGGATATTAAAAAACTTTTAATAGAAGAAGGTAAGATTTTTACATTTGACTATGTAGTTGAAGACCAAGATGGAATAATTTATGATTGGGAAGAATGGAGAGCACATCCTATTACACAAAACTATATTGGTTTGACCGGAAATGGGCAAATAGGAAACAAAACTTGGGAAGCTAGTAATGCAGGTAATGTATCAGAGGATGGTGAAATAACTTTTAACACTACAGACACTACAAGTTTGGAGAGACAAGATACTTTTATACACCCACTTATAACTGAAATAAAAAACAATATTGGTGTCAATGCACTTACAACTGAATTACTTAACAGTATTGCTGAGTTAGATAAAGCAACCATTAAGTTACAAGATAACTTACAAGCTGCTGAATCATCTAGGAATGAATTAGCACAACTAGCTGAAGAAAGAGGTGTAAGTATTAATGCATTGATTACTCAAATTGAAACTTTAAATAGTACAATAAGTAGTAATGAACAAGATGCACAGGCAGCAGCAGCTAACTTAGCAGCAGCAGAAGCAGAAGCAGAAGCAAAGCAACAAGAAATAGATAGTATTAGTGCTCAAATAACTCAAATACAAAGTGAGTTAGATGCAGAAAGCATGAGGGCTGACACCAATCAAACACTTCTTGATAGCAATACTAGATTGTTACAACAACAAGTTGATTATCAGCTAGGATTAATACAGGATAAACAATTATTAGAAGCACAAATACAAGGCTATATAGAAGAAGCCCAGGAGTTTGAAGTTATAGCTAATGGTTTAGTACAAGATAAACAAACATTACAGACAGATTTAGATGCTCAAACAATAGCTAATCAAGAACTTAACACAGATTTACAAGAAAAAGAAGATGAGGTGCTTGCATTAAAAGGTGATTTAGAAACTAAAACAACTGAACTTGAGCAAGTTAAAGAACAAAGAAATGCAAAACAAGCTGAGTTAGATGGTGTTAATAAAACTTTGGGTGATTTAAGGCTCTTATATAATAGTCAAATTACTGATTTAGAATTTAAACAAAGGCAAATTGAGACAGTTCAAGCACAAAGAGATGCTATACAAGTTCAATTAGATGCTGAAGAAGAAAAATATAATAATGCTGTTAACTCTAAAACTGCTTTAGAACTACAACTACAAGAAAAACAAACTGCACATGATGCAGCAGTTGCAAAATTAGAAGAAGAAAAAGCAGCAGCAGTAGCACAAGGTGAAGCAGATGTTGAAGCAACAACTACAAGGTTGAATGAAGAGAAAGCAGCTGAGATAAAACAACTTAGATCAGACTTTGCTAGCAACTTAACTGCAAGATTGAATAATCTTAATCTAGAACTTAGTGGTGAAAAAGCACAAGCATTAGCAGATGCAGAAACAGCACATCAAGCTGCTTTAACAAGTGCTCTAGAAGTTGCTGGAACTGAAGCAGAGGCAGAAAAATTAGCTGCATTAAAAGCAAGAAGTGATGAATTAGCTATAGCACAACAAGCAGCACTTGATGAACAAAAAGTAGCTTTAGGTTTAGAAGCTACACAGGAACTTACAACAAGATTGCAATCACAGAGGTTAGAGATAGAGGGATTAGCTGCTGAAGAGTTAGCAAATACTAAAAGAGATTATGATGCACAAATAATTGAATTAAATACAAATTTTGAAACAGAAAAAAATAACCTACAAGGACAAATAGACATACTTACAGCAAATGAGTTAAGCCTTTCAAATCAAGTAACTACTTTAACTACAGATTTAGGTATAGCAGAAACTAATCTAGATAACAAAACACAACAATATAATGCACAGTTAGAAATAAATAATACTAAGCAAACAATTATAGATGGTTTAGAAACAGATATTGGTTTAATAAGTGCAGAGAATTTAAAATACATAGATGATCTTGCTCAAATGAGGATAAATCATCAAACTGATTTAGATAATGAATTTAATAATTATCAAACACAATTATCAGAAAGAGAATCACAGCTTACTAATCAGTTTACAGAGAATTTAAAAACACAAAAAGAAAACCTAGAAGCACAGGCTGCAAGTGATTTAGCTGCTGAACAAGCTAGATTAGAACAAGTAAAACAAGATGAATTAGCAACAGCAGAAGCAACAGCAAATCAAAGATTACAAGATGAGTTACAAGCAGCTAGAGCAGATGAACAACTAATAGCATCTGGTAATTTAGCAGCTAGAGAAGCAGAGCTTGAAGCTCAATACAATGCAGATATAGCAGCAGCAGAAGCAACAGCAGATGCAAACTTACAATCAGAACTTGCTGCACAAGAAGCTGCTAATGCAACTAATTTAGCAACACAAATAGCACAAACTCAAGCAGATTTAAATGCACAACATGCAGCAGAATTAACTCAAGTTAGGGGTGATCTACAAATTGAATATCAAAATAATCTAGATGCACAAACTGTATCACATAATGATCAGATAACACAACTTAATAACACACATTCAGATGCATTATTAGCACAAGAGGCTAGATTAACACAGGAAAAGAATGATGCTTTAGCACAAGCTGAGGCAACATCTACTGCACAAATAGAAAATATATTATCTGACCATGCTATAGAATTAACTAATGCAGAAACAGAAGCACAAAATAGATATGATACTAAGTTAGAAGAAGAGTTAGCTAAAGCAAATGCTGATTATGATACAGCTTTGGCAGCAGCAGAGGAGGTATCAAATAACTATTTAAATAGTGAAACAACTAGGCTTGAAAGTGAAAAGGATGCTGCTGTGGCTTCTATTACAAGTAGCTATGAATCACAAATAGCAGCAACTCAACAAGATTTTGATACACAAATAGGTGCATTACAGGATGAAAATGAAGCTTTAGCAGCACAAGTTGAGGCACTCACACCACCACCACCATTATACTTAGGTTTAAATGGTGAGGATTATAGGGTAGTAAGTGCAGAAGAAAGAGCATATTTAGATAATCTTACACAAGAAGGATTGAGTGGAATAGCTAACAGAGTATTAGAGTTACCTAGTTTATATAACTATAATGGTAATGTTGTATATGATCCAACAGGTTTCAATGATGAGGACTTATGGCAAAGTAATCAGATACAAGAATTATATTATAATGGTTTCCCACAAACAGAAGAAGAGTTAGTAGAGTTACTAAAAGCAAATCCAGATGTCTTTGGTGAAGTTAATTTAGATGGTTCAGCAAAAGATGCTAAGGATGATTTAGTGCAAAAAATCAAAGATGGTATAATAGATGTTGGATATGCCTTGCAAACTATTTCTGGTGGTACTATAGGTACTACATTACTGAATATCACTGGAATATTTCTTGCAGGTGGTATTCCATTAGGTAACATAACAAATGCATTAGGAGACTTATTAGGGCCAGACACAGCCATTGAATTAGCACAGGTTTTACAAAGACAAATAAACAACAGAAGAAATTTTGCAGATAATAAGATTGTAGATTGGGATGAAATCATGAGGATTCATCTTGAAGAGTTACCAACTTATGATCCTACAGATTTTACTGACCCAAATCACCCAACCAATGAAGACTTAGAAAACATGGCAACAACAAATACAACAGGGCCAGGAGGCACTAATGTAACAGGTAGTGTAACCTATGATGACACAAACTTAGGAGATCCTACTGATTACCTTTATCAAATACTTAGAATTATTGAAGGGCCAGAAGTGGCTAATGAATTTAGGGGCAAGGGATTATCTGACCCTGAGGGTTTTGATCTAATATCTAAATATCTAGATCAAACTACTATTGATGCTGCTATTAGAAGTAATGCAATAGATGAAGTTGCCTTATTTGGTACTGATGATCAAAGAGGTAGCATTGAAATACAAGGTGAGGCAGCACAGAAAATACAAGATATTGCACAGTCATTAAGAGAAGACCAGGCACTATCAGATATTGATTTAATTAAAAAATATGGTTCTGAAGCTGCTGAAGCTATCAAAGGATTAGACCCTGATAGACTTGAGCAACAAAGTTTGTTACAAGAACTTGCTAAGAAGAGGATGCAAGAAGCTTTAGACTTTGACCCAGATGTTTTACCACAAGAAAAACTAATTGGTCAAGCAGCTGAAAGTTTATTAAGTGATGTAAGAGGTGAATCATTGATAGAGAAAGCAGTTAAAACTGCAGCATTGGGTCAATTAGATGTCAACCTTACACCTGAAGAAGCAGCAATAAGGGAAAGATCTTTAGAATATTTAACAAATGCTGGTAAACTTACAGATATAGAACAACAAGAAATTAAAGATAACATCAATACAGGATTGAGAGCTAGGGGTAGAATGGACTCTGACTATGGATTGATGCAACAAATTCTTGGTAGAACAGAGGCTGAGTTAGATAGAGAAGATAGAGATGTAACTATGGGTGTTGGTCTATATGGTGAATTTGATAATATATATGGTGGTAGACTAGCTAGGGGTGCAACATTAGGTACTGCAGGTGAGTCACTAACATCTGCTAGAATGAATGATAACAGAGCAAATGTTGCTGCCGGTACTGAATTAGTAGGACAGTTATATAACTTTGAGAACAATAGAATAGAACAACAAAATGCTAAAGATACAATGGCTGCAAACTTGCAAGCAGAGTTTGATAGACAACAAGCTGCAATGACAGGTGATGTGTTTGGTATGCTATTAAGTTCTTTGTCTACTAGTCCTTATGGTACAACAGCTATATCTTCAGTAGGTGGTAACATAGAAGCACCTACTAATTTAACAAATCTCATAGGTATGGGATCACAAGATTATTCTAATGCTCAAACATATAATAGCACTATGGAAGGTCTTAATGCATTACAACAAGGCACAAGAGATTACATGGGATTCTTAACACAGGGTATGCAAGGTTATTCACAAGCTTCACAAAGGGGTGTTAATCCTATGATACCAAGTATAAGTAATGCTTTTTCAGGATTTGGTGACTTAGATACAGCAGGTAAGATAGGTGTTATTGGTAATACAATAGGACAAATTAATGATTTTAGATCAAGTGGTGGATTTACAGGTGACTCTAACACAAGTATTATTGATGCTATAGGTAGAGAAGGAGGTATTACAGGTGACTCTAACACAAATGTTATAAGTGAATTCTTTAAATTTTTTGGAGGAAATTAAATCATGGCACTAACTAATATTACATCTGCACCATCACAACAATTAGCAACACCTAGCTATGATGCCCTTTTCCAGGGGACTGCTGCTGGTGAAGCTAGTAAAATGGCCGGAGCTAAATTCAAAGCTGATAGTATCAAAGAAGGTTTGCAAAACTTTGAGGAGAATCAACAGTTATTATCTAAGCACATGGGTATATTTCAAGGTGCTTTAGCTTCTAACCCAGAATTTAAATCTATTATTGAGGGGTTAGATCCTAAGTCTGATATGGGTAAAGCTGTAACAGAAGCTACAAGGGGTAATGCTTCTCTTACTAGTATGTTAGCTTTATCTAATTTTGCTACTGAATATGGTGCTGGTGAAGCAGCACAAGCAAATATAGCTAGAGCAGAAGAAGTAACAAAACAATTACAAATGGAAAACAATGCTACTGCTGAAGTAGATAATGCTAATGAGTTCTTAGATAATTTGGTTGGGCCAGATGGACTTATAAATGCTGCTGATATACAAGATGCAATAAATAAAGCAAAAGAAAATGGTGTTGTTTTTGCCCCTGGTTACAGAACAGCATTAACTGATGCATTGGAAACTAGACAAACTATGGGACAAATTAAATCTCCCATAATAGCACCACAAATTACACCTGTGTATAAAGTTCCTGGTGATAAAACTTCTGGGCTATTTGGATATGTTATATCTGACCAAAAAGGTAGACCAGTAACTGCATTTGAAACACAAGATAATGTTATAGATTATACTGACAGTGGTAGATTAAAGAGGAACTTACAAGTTTATGAAGCTATGGGTAAAGAGAAGAATGAAGATGGTACACTTAGGTATGACCCAAATCAAATAACAGCACTAGTGAGGTCAGCTATTAATAATACAATAGGAAGCACTAGCAAAAACAATGCTGTTGGACAGGCATTTAATATAGTAAGGAATGAATTAAACATAGCACCATATGTAAATGGTGTAAGAAATCCTGAATTTTGGGATAATTTAACAAGTATCCTTAAAATGCAACAACTTACTAAGAGACCTAAGGAAGAGACAAAACAAAACATTGAGGATTTTACAACAACTTTGATGGTTGAGTATGGTTATGGGGCAGGACAACTAGACCAAATACAAACTGATATAGAAGCTGCAGTTGTAAAAGCTACTTCTAGTAGTAATGGTTGGGAATAGTTATGAGTAAACCAGCATTTGATCCTAGTAAACCCTATGAAGATTTACCTGACAGAGGTGGTTACCATGTAAGGAAACAAGGTGATTTTGAGTACAAAAAGTTAAAGGATGACTTTAGCATTGAACCAAAAAAAACAGATACAAATGATGTAGAACTCTATTCAGGGGGAACAAATCCTATATTGCAACCATTTGGTGGTGATATGACACAGGCTATTTTAAATTATGAAGAGCCTAATCAACCTGATTTATTTGATTTTGGTGGTGCACTTGCTATTGAAGCAGGTTACAATATGGCAGGAAGAACTGGTGGTATGGCTCTTGGTCTGTTGGCTGGCCCAGCTGCCCCTGTTGCAGTTCCTGTATTAGGCTTCATAGGTAATGGTGTTGGTGCATTTTATGGTAGTTTAAAAGCACAAGAGCATTTAGGTTTAGAAGTATCCTATGGAAGAGCTTTCTTAGATACCATCATATCCTATAATCCATTTGGAACACTTGCCAAAGGTGCTAGGTATGCAAATAAATATGGTAAAAATTTAACAACAAAGACAGCACAGAATTTAACTAGCCAAAAAATCATAAGTAAAAACTTTGAAAACCAAGTTAATACATTTGCCCAGGCTTCTGAGACATTGGTGAACAAAGCATTAAGTAACCAACACATAGTTAGGGTAGGTGGTAACATTGGAATAGGTGGTACATATGGTAGCTTTAGAGAGTTAGGAGAAGGTGAAACCAGGATGGGTGCTATATTCCAAGATGGATTATATAGTGGTGCACTTGGTGAACTCTTTAAGGGTGCAGGTAAATTATCAGGTAAGTCAATAGAGAAGGTTAAGGGCTTAACTATAAGAGAGTTTGATGAAGCTATAAAGAGAGGTGAGAAACATCCTACTATTATTAAAAATATATTAGATGGAAACCTAGCAGCAGCAGATAATAAATTTACTGAAACCTTAACTAAAGGTATTATTAGTATGAAGACACAATTTAGTGATCAGTTTGAATACATTAGATTGTTATCTAAAGAAGGTGGAGGCAATGATTACTTTAGAAAAGATGGTATTCTTAAAAGCACAGGTGATTTTGATAAACCATATCAAGCATTTAGGTTGATAAGACCATTACAGGAAAGAAAGAAAAGTATTCTCAACAGAGAAGTTAATTTACTTAATGATGCAGCTAAACAATTTTCATATAAAAATAGTGTAAGTACAGATGATTTTAAAAATCATGTTAGTGATCTTTTATATGCAAAACACATGTTAGATATTAATAATGTTGCTAGAAAAAGTAAGGGCAAATCTTTAGGTTCAGGTAAGTCAGATGATGAATTAAAAAATGTTATTAAGAATATAGAAAGTATGCCTGAATATAGTGACATTAAAAAAGTTGCTGATGGTGTTAAAGGAGTTTCAGATCAAATATTAGACCAAGCTGTATCTACTGGTATGATTAGTAAAAGGGGTGCTGACTCTTTAAGGAAGAAATTTCCTAATTATGTTCCACTATTCAAGGATGTGAAGGTAGATGATATACCAAATACAACAAGACCAGTATATCCTCTAAGTAAAAAACCTGCTAAAGCATTAATGCCAAGGGTAACAGCAGATCCTAATAGTAAATTAAAATCTGTGTTTGATAATGTTAGGGATGCAAACATAGACATGATCATGAAGAGTGAAAAGAATGTGGCTTTGCAAGCATTAGGAAAGTCTATGACTATTAGCAATGTTTCAAGCACATTAGGTACAGTAAAACCTCTTAAAAAATTTGATGCAAAAGGTAATAAAAAACCAATAGATGCAGATGGTATACCATATAAGGAAAATGGTAAAGACATGGTTATAAAGGTAAAAGATCCTTTGTTGCTAGATACAATCAGAGGTATGAGTATTGAGAAGGGTGTAAAAATGTTTAGCTTTGGTGAGGCAATGGTAAATGTTTTTGCAACTTTAAATAAATTTCAAGGTGCACAGCTTACAGGATTAAGCCCTGATTTCCAATTAGCTAATTTATTTAGAGATAGGGGTGAATCATTTTTCCAAGCAATGGCTAAGATGGATACTAAACAAGCAGCAAGCTTACTTAACCCAAAAGTTTTAGGTGAAGATATATTTGGAATTATAAGAGGCCGGATGCCTAATAAAAAAATGACTGCCATAGATGCTGAATATAAATTATTTCAGGATAGTGGTGGTGGTAATGTATCTGGTTTACTTTCTTCATCATTAACTGATTTGAAAAAATCATTTGATGATATGAATTTTGATACAAATAAAATTGGTGGTAATTTTAATAAAAATGCTAGGGCAATTTTTAATGGTGTGTCTGTTATCAATGATGTTTTTGAACAATCATCTAGGTTTGCTACATTTAGGGCAGCAAGAAAATCTGGTATGACTGCCAAGGAAGCAGCACTAGCAGCTAGAGATTCATCATTTGATCCTTTATTAAGAGGTAGTAAGAGTAATGTTATTAGTGCATTGTATATGTTTGGTAATCCAGCTTTACAGTCTACTAAAAATTTTATTAGAAGAATGGATTTATCACAGCCTCAGAATAGAAAAGCTACAGCTACTATGATGACTGGATGGCTTTCATTAAATACAATGCAGAATCAATGGAATAACACTATCATTGGTGAAGATTGGAGGGAGCAATACAAAGACACATTGCCTGATTCATATGCTGATTACACACTTAATAATCATATTATATTTGCTAACCCTTTCATAAAAGAAGGGGAAACAAAAAGAAAATATGTTAAATTACCTGTACCATATTCACAAGTACCAATGAAAATTATTGCTGATGGTGTGAGTAGATTAGCATTTGATGAAAATTATAGGTCTAGTGGAGAGGTATCATTGTTATTTGGAAAGACATTTGATTCTGTATTTGATAATATGAGTCCTATTCCTAGAGGATTTATGCCAACAGTTATGCATAATGCATTAGGTACTATGGGTATATATGTAGATGAAAATCAATTTGGACAAAAAATACAAACATGGAATCCTCCTTTTAGACCAGGTGGTGGTGAATATACCAACAAAGAATTAAAGAAAATAGCTAAAGCCAAAGACATGGTACCAGTAGGATTTGATGATAACATGTATGGTAGATTTTTAATCAAAGCAACTGATTATATTAATACAGTTCTCAAAGAAGATGATGTAACTATGATGACACCTGAGACATTAAAGTTTGGTCTTGAATCATACTTCCCATTGTTGACTAAAACAACACCACAAGTGGCAAATGATTTTAATGATTTATTTAATGCAATCAAATATGGTAAAACAGAGACACTTGATGCTACAAAAATGACAGGACTAAGGAGATTCTTTGGTGATCTACCTGTATCTAAAGCATCTGAAATACTAGAAGTTAAAGCAAATAGTGCAGCATTAGATGCTGAGTTCTTTAATGCAAGGAATGATAATGCTAGAGATTATAAATTTCTTACTAAAGAATATTCTAAATTACAAAATGATCCAAATGCAGGTGAAAATGAAGCTATGTTATTTAATCAAAAGTTTTTAGAAATGACTAAAGGTAGACCTGATTTAGAAGAAAGAGTAATAGAATATACAAAAGTCTTTAAGCTTGGTATAGATACATTCACAGAAAGATCCTTTATGAATTTAAGTAAAGCAGAAAAAGCACAAAGGTATGTTGAACATATTAAAGTATTAAAAGATCCAGCAAAAATTGGTAAGTTCTTTGAGGTGATGTCTGAGTTAGGTGGTGGGCCAGATATAGACAACAATAAAATGTGGAATCAAGATATAGAAAAGTATATGAGAATCAAAATGGATTTAGAAAAATCACCATTCTTTAAAGATATGTCTTCATCACAAAGACAAGAGACAATAAAACAAGCCTTTGATAGAGTAAATTATTAGTAGGTGGTTGAAATAGGGAATGAAAGAAACCCTAACTAGCATCTTAATAGCTAGACTACCTACTGTATTGTTGCAACAAAGTCTCTAATTCTACAACATGGTTTGATAAATTCAAACTGTCCATCTGCATAGCTCTGTCCAGCTCTTTGTTTAGGCCGGCACCATCTTAATTTTGTATCATGAAAGTCATCTGTCTTTAATGTATATAAAAATGTAACTGAATCAGCATCCCTTTCAAGTGATGAACTATCACCTAAGTCAGATAATCTTGGCTGCCTATCTTCCTTCTCTGATTCTCTATTGAGTTGTGCTACTACAATGATAGGTATTCTTAACTGTCTTGCTAGTGACTTCAATGATCTTGATATACTAGAAATTTGTTCATCCCTCCTGGTTCCTTCACCTTTCATAAGTTGTATGTAATCCACAACTAATAACTTTATATCAAATTTTCTTTTCCAATACCTTGATTTAGATGCAACCTTCTCAAATGTGTCTGCCTTTTCATCTATCAAAATATTTAAATTAGATACTCTCTCAAGGGCATTATTAAATTTTTCTATGTTTTTTGGTAGGGCAACTTTGTCATATATTTGTTGTACTTGAACACCTGATAAGGTTGAACACATCTTCTCAATGAGCTCATCATCACCCATTTCTAAACTAAAAATTCCTACAGCTTTATCATCTAGTGCTGTTCTCAATGCTACATTCATAGCTAATGTAGTCTTACCTCTGCCTGGTCTAGCAGCTATGATACATATTTGACCTGGCCCAAAACCATTTCTCTTTAAGGATTGGTCATAACTTTTAATACCAGTTGGTATATACTCACTTGTTTCATTAGAGTATACATTGTCTTTTACCCTAGTAATAGTGTCCTTAATATCAAAATCCTCACTATAGGATAAATTTATTTTTGATACATTAGTTTCTAATGTAGAACATAAAGTCTCTGAATCTTCTGATTGGTCTGTTGCTGCTTCAATGGATAACCTACATGCTCTTATAAGTTTTCTTAACTTGGACTTCTCTTTAACTTGCTTGGCTGCCCACTTGCCTTTTACTCCTGTAGCAGTTGCATCCTTTATCTCATATATATATGTAAGTCCACCAATAGAACCCTCTTGTCCATTGGTTCTAAGTTTTTCTAACAAGCTTATTTCATCAACAGGTTCTCCAGCCAAGGCTAGATCCTTGATGGTCTTGTATATTATTTGATGTGGCTCTGAAAAAAAATCTTGCTCTTGAACAATTTGGGATAACTCATCAAAAGTAGAACCATCACTAGATAATAAACATGAAGCCAGAACTATTTGTTCTGACTCCATGCTTTGTGGTAAATCAGAAGGGGATGTTGTCATTGACTACTTCTTTTTGTTTTGGTTTCTCTTGCATTTCAGAGAACTTCAAGTTGTAGTATGCCTTACCTTCCTTTGATTCAGCTTTCCATAGGGCAATCCTAAACTCCTTGCCTTCAATATTGCAAGGGCCGGATGCTATTGGATGTTTATCAGATTTTGGATCTGGATCAGGGAACATCCTACCTGTGTTTAGTTTTAGTTCTGTTGTCATAGAATATCAGATTGTGGTTTTACAGTCTTACCATGTGTATTGGTTGCATCTGGATCCTTAGTATCATCAATGGCAAACAATCCATTCAATGCATACTTTCTTGCATATGAACTAGCTGACCCTGTAATTTGGGCAGCATCCATACCTTTTTTCTCAGATGCTTCTCTAGCATAAGCTGTTACAGTTACAGTATCTTTATGATTATCAAGCAAGGTAGCTTGTGCCATTACATAGTGCCTATCTCCAATAGCTTGGATAGTATCACTTAAAACAAGAGAACAGTTAATCTCTTTAAGTAGAGGTTTGACTGACTCTGTGATGTCTTCAGCAGATCTATATTTATAGTTGCCGAACTTGTTGAGCTGTCCCTTAGGGGCTTTTAAGTTTACTTGCAAGAAGTGTAACTTAGCTCTTATGTTTTGTTCTTCTTTTATTTCTTCCATAAAATTCTTTCTTTAAAAATTTAGAATAAAGCAATACTCTTTCTTTTAAATTATTACAAGCATTTATTTCTGCCATTGTGAAACCAAGTTGTTGTAAAGCAAACTCCTGGTCACCTTTACATAACCTTTTAAACCTACTCATAAGTTGTTTACAACCAACAGGATGCAAGTAATCAGTTTTAGAATACATAAGATAATGTGCTATGGCTTCCATAACATTTCCAATATCTTCTCTTTTTCCCTTACACATTGTGTAATAAATATTTTCTATTTTTCCAATTAAAGTATTAGCTTCCCTACTAATTACTCCTCTGATCATACCAGTCTTGTGGTCATGGTCAACACAAAAGTTTTCTTTAATATTTTTTAGAATAGGACAGTGTTTTGGTTCATTTCTTTTTCTCCAAACTTGTAACTTATTACTAGGTACATATTTCATAGTTGTTCTATGTCTGTAATTTTAATTGTTGCACCATTCTTTCTTGTTACTGTGTCACCTAGTTTACACACTTTACCTGTAAATGTTTTCAATGCTGCCTTGGCATCATGAGCCCAAATTGTTTTCATGCCAGTGTAATCAGGTGGCATATCCATATGTTTATAATAAATATGGTATCTATTACTCATGTAAAATCTACTATCCGGCCCAAGTTTATATTGACTTCATAAAAATGTTCACCCTTTGGCATGGCTTCTGTAGATTTCTCTATCACTCTTGAGTTTTTTATTACATCCTCATGTAATCTAATAAACTTTGTTAGTTCATGATTCCAAGTGAACACCAAAACAGGCATGTCCTGGTTAAAAAATTTTCTTTTCCTATGAGGTATATGTAAACTAGCAAATGGGAACTTATCACCTTCCCACATAAATCTTCTCTCTACCTCTATGTAGCAAACATCTTTGACTATTAGATCAACACCATAAATATTTGGGTTGTCCTCTGCTTCATATCCAAATCTACCTACATAATATTTAGTCACAGTCTTTGCAGGTTCATCTGCTTCTGCATGTAACTCTGGATCAAACTTTTTGTTGTTACTTATTATCATTCATTTATCCAATCCATATAATATATTTGTCTTAATAGTCTAAATCTTTTTATACCTTTTCTTAGTTGTGCCTTACTCCAATTCTTATGGTAGTGCTTTTGTGTTTCAGTACATATACATACACTAGTGATGGCTGGAAAATAATCTAATTCAAATTCTTCTTTGATCCACATTGATTCAATAGCAAGTTGTGAACAATCTTTTTTTTCATAGAACTTACCACCAGAACCTTTGGTATCTCTACATTTGTAATCAAATAGATGGTACTTACCATCCCACTTAGCAATTAGGTCTATGCTGCCTGCACTCCTCTCTTTATTTGAGTATGCTATCTTCTCACACTCAACAATCTCAATGTCATTTGTCTCTATAAAATCTAAGAAGGGCTCAACCCATCCATCCCAGGGTGTTTCATTTTCTTCTAGTCCTTCATCTGTTATCCTATGGTTAAGTACATCCTCTAATCTAGCATGTACTGCTGTGCCAAACTCATTTGATCTGATTGGCATCCCATCAACTGGACTTGTTCTATATCCATACTTGATGTCCATGATTTGTTTTGATGTAGCTTCAGGGTGCTGCCTAGCTAGATCACA
>CESK01075685.1_pt1 | contig 32363 bp, 46 predicted proteins | sample 531091 | NCBI WGS metagenome assembly CESK01 (sample SAMEA2621271, study PRJEB7988) | marine metagenome | biome: marine biome (ENVO:00000447); feature: surface water layer (ENVO:00002042); material: "saline water (ENVO:00002010), including plankton (ENVO:xxxxxxxx)" | depth 5 m
GATCTTGCCAATGATCAGCTGTCCAGTGGCGGTCTTGCCGACATCAGTGGCGCGGTTTCGTCGCTGATCAAGGAAGGCCGGAAATCCCGGTACTACAGCGACAACGATAAAACCGAGGTGATCTGATATGGTCGAGTTCGCAACCCAGTCCGGCTATAACCGCCGCAAGGAAGAAATCGGTGCCGCTGAGCGTCTGAAGCAGGCCGCAGCGATCCAGCAGCAGAGTTTTGACAACAGCCAGCAGGATCGTGCCCGTGCCGATGCGCTGGATGCTGCGGAACGCCAGTACTATGCAGCCAGACTTGGATCTGGTGCCGCGCCGGCTCCAGCTACCACCCCGGTGCAGAACCTGATCAGGGCAGCATCGGCTTCCGGGGCCAGTTCGTCACCGCAGGCTTCGCCGGAATTCCGCACTGCCGGGTTCAATCCGGATGCGGCGAAACCTGCACCGGCTCAGGCCGCCCAACCACAGACCGCGGCCCAGAAACTGGTTGCGGCAGCCTCGCCGGATCCGGCGCTGGTCTTTGCCAATGTCCATGGTGGCGGCAAGCTGATGGCCGGGATCGCCAATATGCGCCGCGAAAAAGAGGATGAAGCCGAACGCAATGCGGCAACAGCTTTCCGCAACGGTGACTGGGAACTGTTCGAGCATTTCAACAAAACCGCCAAGCTTGATATTCCGGCTTCTGATCTCCAGCGCGCCAAATCAGATGTCATGTTCCGCCGTAACATGGGGAATGCGGCACTGGGATCAGAGCTTTATAAAGCAAACCCGCGACAGGCCGGGGCGTTCTTTGCGGCTTACATGCATGCCACTCAAAGCAACCCGCAGGTCTCGCCTCAGGATGCAGTGTTGCAGGCCATCAAGATCGCGGGGGCGCCGGTCGATAAACAGGACTGGACGATCAAGGAGCTTTCCGATGGTGCCATGGTGCGCATCAGTTCAAATACCGGCGATGTTTCCCCGATTACCATGACGGATAGCACCGGCAAGGTTGTTCCGGTCAAGGGGAAGGCGGGTGCCAAGACAGGCAAAGACCTTCTGTTTCAGGTCAAGATGGAAGCCTATAAGCGCGCCTACCCGGACGCATCAGACGCCGATGCGCTGGCCTTTGCGAACGGCGACAAGCCGCTGGGGCAGGATCCGACAATCCGGGCGACCTACTTCAAGATTGCCTCTGATCTCGTCAAGGACGATATCAACACCGCCGATCTGCCTCTGGCTGAAAAACAGAAGCTGCTCAGCGAGATCGCGGACGGGATGATGGGGGAATCAAGCGATCCATATCAAAGACGCGGGACTATGGATGTCCCAAATCGCGAAGCGTCAGCCGGAAATGTAGCAGGTCGCGATCAGAATAATCCGGCACAGGTGACTTCGATGGAAGAATTTCAGGCGCTGCCTAGTGGGTCTTACTATGTCAACCCGGCTGACGGGGCGACCTATCGCAAGAACTGATCAGGGGCAGGGAAAATCATACGCAAAAGCGGCGAGGACTGCACCAAGCGCGGGACGTCCGCGCCAATTTTCCATATTTGTGTCGAGATAGGTCAGGACCGATCTTTGAAGTAGAGGGAAGTCCCAGCCACCAGGAAGGCAGAAAATGGGGGCATTCTGTCCAGACCAAACGAATTCTTGAAACTCTGCAATTCCGTGCAGATAGCCAGAACATACTTCCAGATCGCCTGGCATCTCGTCAGAACAAAACCCTGCCATTGCTTCTGCTGTTGCAACTTTAACAGCAGAGCTTCCCTGAATGGTAAACTGACTGACAGCGGCGTATTCGGCATCGCTGGCAAGATATGGTTCAAAAGCAAGAGATGGGTCTAAATCTTGAACTGATAGTTCATCGGCCTGGCTAGGCAGTGATACCAGAAAAGCAAACAAGGCTGCGAATATCACAGGGAACGTATCACCCATGTTTTCTACTCCTGATTTCTGTCGCAAAAAGCGAAACAGAGAAGGCCGATGACAATCAAAACGCCAAGCCACAGAGTGGTGAGAACATAGGTGTCGATGCGTAATGCAGCGTTTCCACTTCCAGGCAATGAGAGAATGAATTCGAATCCTCGCCCAAAGTAATTTCCTGACCTCTGCATGATCACCGGCGGGAAAATCAGGGTAAAAGCAATCGTAGCAGCCCCCAGTTTAAGAATGATCTTTTGAGTGGGGTTTAAGAGAATGCTGAGGCCAAAAAGTTTCATAAAAATCTCCGGCAAAGGGCGCAGATACTAACACAACAACGCATAATCGGAAATAGAGCGAGTGGCTTGTCCAATATCTATCCGGAATTGGATTGGACAATGCTAATGGATCAAGGCAGCATGTTGCAATTCGGAGGTTGATGAAATGATCAGATCAATTCTATTGGTTGCAGTTCTGTCTATCCTGACCGCTTGCCAGACGACACAAGGGAAAATCGAAGCTATTCCTAAACAAGGGCAAGTGTTTCATAGCGAATACCCTACAGCAAATGGTCGTGTCGTTGTTCCATTGCCTGAAGGCAAGTGGATTGTAGCCGGGGCCGGTTATACCAGAATGTCCTACGACAACCCGTTTGAGGAGGTCGTTCTGATCAATCAGTCGAAAAACGGTTATGTGAGTCTAATCGAAATAACATCGTCAATTGCTGTCCCGAAATATGGTTGGAGCAGAGCAACCATGTGCGAGCGCAAAGACATGTATTTTATGGAACGCATCACTAATGCCGCCGGTGGCATGCAGGATTGTTGGGGGCTGCAAATTCTCAGCACCGATTTATCAGGTGATTTGCCTGAATATTGGAAGCAAGCGGGCATCTTTGCGGAACAGAACGGAATCAATCTCGGCTTTGATGCTTATACCGTCTCGTACAATTTCGCGGATAAGGCATACTTTCTTAGGGTCTCGCACCTGTCAGAGCCAGCTTTCGCAGACATGGAAACGTTGAAGGCGTTGGGCCGCGACTGGTACCCCAAGGTCAAAGCAGGGTTTGAGGGCAATCTCCCGGCACATACCGCAGAAATGAACTGATAATCTCGCCTACCAACAGGTAAGAAAAATCCACATGGCCGTCCCTCGGGGCGGCCTTTCTTTTGGAGATCACATGAATTCCAATAACGGCACTCAGGCTCTGGACTTTTCCGGTTTCGGAACGAAGATTGAGCCCGGCGCTACACCTGTGTCTGCACCTGAAACGCTGGATTTTTCGTCGCTCGGAACACGGGTTGATGAAGCCGAATCAGATGCAGGGGAAAAAGGTTTTCTCGGTCGCCGCATCGATGATGTCAGCCGCGGCTGGAACCGGGCAATGCAGGGCAAGGATGTTCAGGATCTTGATCGCCGCAGCGAAACCGCGCGCGTCCTGGATCAGATCGATGCCGGGACATACGAAGAACCGACGGAACGCTGGCAGCGTCTTTCCGAAAATCCACGCGCCAAGCAGTACCGCAATGCCGATGAAGCTGGACGCCAACAGATCAGAACAACTCTTGAAGAGCGGATCGGCGGAGATGTTGCCGATATCATCAGCGCCGAACAGAATATTCAGAACCTACCGCAGAGCGCCGAGGTTCGCCGATTTGGTGAAGCCGAAGATTTCAGTGGAGCATGGGACGCATTGACTGATGCGCCGGTTGAGGTGATCACGTCACTGGCAACGGAAAGCCTGGGGCAGCAGGCACCTTATCTTCCATTGATGGCGATCAGCCCGGCTTTGGGTGCCGGTGCCGGGTCGTATCTTACCGAGAACAGCGCGGATATTCTGAACTCGCTGCGCGAAGCCGGTGTTGATTTCACCAGCGAGGAAAGCATTCGTGCTGGTCTCTCCGATCCCGAACGCATGGCCGCGTTCCGTCAGCACGCCAGTCGCCGCGGCCTTGCCATCGGTCTTATTGATGCCATTTCCGGCGGTCTGGCAGGCAAGTTTGCCGCTGGCGCCAAATCAACGCTTGGTAAGGTCGGCCGTGGTGCCACTGAGGATCTGGTCATGCAACCTGCCCTGGGTGCGGCTGGCGAAGCTGCCGGGGCACTTGCCGCCGGGGACGATATCAGCGCAAAGGACATGCTTGCCGAGGCCGCCGGTGAGATCGGCCCGGGTGCCGTCGAAACCGCTGTTGGTACCTATCGCAACACGCGGGACCAGACCGAAGAAAGCACCCCGGCAGCACCGGTTACCGCAGAAGCGGAGCCTTCTGAAACCCTGATGCTGACCGGTCCTGATCAGGCCGTGCCACAATTGCCGTCTCCGGAAACCGTTTACGGTGATGATTTCACTATGACCGATGCTGAACCCGTTGTCGCGGATGCCGGGCCAGCAGCGCTGCCTTCGCCCGATCAGTTCGGTCGCGCCTATGGTGAAGGTTTCGTTGCTGGTGAAAACCTGCCGACGCCACAGCCGGGGCCGGATTACATCGCCATGGTTGATAAATCCGGCAATCCGATAGGCTGGTACAACCCGAATACGGCACATGCCGTTGGCAAGGACTTGGGATCGTTTGAGGCACCGCGCCGCAATGCACCCTCGCTTGATGACCTGATCAGTGATAGCCGCAGTGCCGATGAAATCCGGGCCGAACTTGTGGCGCAACGTCAGGCCGACCGCCAGAACTCGGACGTCGGATCAGTGGTGCGCGTCAAGCTTGGTGATCAGAAACGGGCGCAGGAAGTCCGTGTCATCGGTTTTACCCCAGACGGGGCGGTTGTCGAAACCAGAGACGGGGCAACAGCAACGGTTAGCCAGGAACAGATCCCGGTTCCTGAACAACTCAGTCTTGCCCTTGAACCGGCACAGGAAATCCAGAAGCAGCGGGTCAGCGCCGAAATCGAACGGGCCGCATCTCTGGTCGAGTCACCGACCGAGGCGCAGGCCGAAGCCGGGAACTATCGCAAGGGGCACGTCAAGGTAAACGGACTTGACATCGCGATTGAGACACCGCGCGGGGCACAACGCACCGGTACCGATCCCAATGGCCGGGCATGGTCGGTCGAGATGCCTGCGCATTATGGTTATATCAAACGAACCACTGGGGCGGATGGTGATCATGTCGATGTCTATGTCGGGCCGGAGCCGGATAGCGATATCGTCTACATCGTTGATCAGGTCGACGCCGATTCCCAGAAGTTTGACGAACACAAAATCCTGATGGGCTGGAAGGATAGTGTTTCGGCAACACAGGCCTATGAAAGCGCGTTCAATGACGGCAAGGGTGCCCGTCGCCTCGGCGCGATGACGCCGATGTTGATGTCTGAATTCAAGGACTGGATCAAGAACGGCAACACCAAGAAGCCTGTTGGCGATCTTCCCCGTGAAACAGTTGCCGACAAAGCCGCTGGTAAAGAACCCTGGCAGAAGTCGTTTACCGAGTTCATGACATCCGAGTTTGGCCCGCGCTGGGTGGTGGCTGAACCAAACAAGAAAACCGGTATCGATCCCGATCAGGTCAAGGTTTCGCAGAAACGCTATGATGCCATGAAATCAGAACATCAGGCGGCGATCCTTGACGCCCTCAGACGTGGCAAAAATGTTCCTGAGAGCGCCTTGTCAAGCCATGGCTATGATCCTGACTTCGTCGAAAAGGCCAAGGGCAAGAAATCAGTTCAGACTTCAAAGGATCGCTATCGGCTTGCCAATCCGAAATCTGAAAAACGTGCTGCGCTCGAAGAAGCCGTAATTGCCGAGATCAAGCGTTTGGCACCATCAGTTGATGTTGATATCCGTCCCAACGGGCAGACCCTGATCGGCGGAGAGATGGCCGAAGCCGGTTATATCCCGATTGATGACCTGATCTGGACCGCGATGGATGCCGCTGATCCCACCCATGCCGCGCGTCACGAAGTCATCCATCACTTGCGCGCAACGGGTCGCCTGACCGAAGCGGAGTGGTCAGTTCTTCAGCGAAAGGCCAAATCGACATGGCGCAATCAGTACCGGGTCGAAGATTACCGCGACCAGTACAAAGGTACGGCTGATATCGAAACCGCTCTTGACGAGGAAGCCGTTGCCGAGGCCTTTGCCGATTGGGTTTATGGTAAGGGTGACGCCAAAGGCGGGATCGCGCGTATCTTCCGCAAAATCAAGGCATTCTTTGACCGTATCGCATCCGTGGTGCGCGGGCAGGGCTACCAGTCCGCCGAAGATGTTTTCAGATCAATTGATAGTGGTGACGTCGGCAAACGAGCGGCTCAGACCATGGATCAGATGAAGCAGCAGCGTGCCGAATATTTCGCGCTGGCGGGGCTGCGCAAACGCGGTCAGGCCGCGGCCGGCACGAAACAGAACACTACCAAACCGAGCCCGCTGACAAAGGAACAGGAAGCCGCGATCAAGCGGACGATGGCGAACATCGAAGATGAAGCCCATGTCGGGGTCCAGATCAGAGAAGCGATTTCCGATTCCGTTGATTACCTCAAGCGTGGTGCGATCCAGCACATCTTTGATCAGTTCGACAGCATCAAGCGCTATGAAAAGGCGACCTATGGTGAACTCAAACGGGCGTCGATGTCGGCCTATAAAATGGCAAGGCTGACCACGAACCTGCAAAGCACGATGGCGGCCGTTTTGCGTCATGGTCCTTTGGAATACAAGAACGGTGCGTTTCAGGTCCGCAAAGGTTTCGACGGTGGCTTCGAGGCGATCTTTGCCGATCTTGCCGACCGCGGACTTCTCAAGGCATGGAAGGGCTGGGCCGTTGCCAACCGCGCCAAACGTCTTGCCGCCGAGGGGCGTGAAAACAACATGACGGCGCGCGATATCGCGTTGCTCAAGGATCTGGACAAACAGTATCCCGAGTTCCGTGATGTTCTCAAACGCTGGACCGCATTCAACAAGGCCATGCTTGATATGGCCGAGGAAACCGGGTTGCTTGATCCCGATGCCCGCGCCCTGTTCGAGAGCGATGATTATGTCCCGTTCTATCGGGCCATGGATGACCGGCCGACGGGACCATTCAACAAACGCGGGATCGCCAACCAGCGCAGCGGGATCAATCGTCTCCGAGGCGGTGAGGCCGAGGTCAATGACCTGATCGACAACATGGTCCGCAACATGACCCATCTTGTTGATGCCTCGATGAAGAACGTTGCCGCCAAGCGGGTTCTGAAAACGATCAAAACGGCCGGGCTCGATGACGGCAGCGTGATCATGAAAGTGCCACATGATGCAGTGCCGGTTCATGTCACACCGGAACAGGCTGCACAGGCCTTGGAAGATATCGGGGTTCAGGTCCAGGGCATGACGAAACAGCAGCATGATCAGTGGCTGAAACTGTTTACGCTGCGCCCGCCAAAGGATCCCGATGTTGTTTCCGTGATGGTCGGCGGAAAACCGCAATATTTCCGGGTCAATGATCCGTTGCTTTTGGCATCGATGACATCACTGGGAATCGAACGGGTTCACTGGCTGGTCAGCATCCTCGGATATCCAAAACGCTGGCTGACAACCGGTGTCACCGCGACCCCGGGTTTCATGCTTCGCAACTTTATCCGTGATAGCCTCCATGGCTGGGTCGTCAGCGGTGAAAACTTCACCCCCGGTATCGATGGTTTCAAGGGGGCGATCCGCTCCTATCGCGAGGATACCGCGCTGGTCAACATCATGGCGGCCGGTGGGGGGAGCGGCGGTTTCTTCCGGACACAAAGCCGTGATGTCGCCAAGATGCTGTCCAAGACCAAAGGCAAGGCCACAGTTATCGATAGCCCGAAAATGGCTTGGGAATGGTGGAAACGGGTCGGGCAGGCCACGGAAAACGCGAACCGTCTGGCAATCTATGACAGCGTTCTCAAAGATACCGGTGATGTCGCCGAGGCCGCGTATCAGGCCTTGGACATCATGGATTTCTCGATGCGCGGTGATAGCGCCGTGATCCGTTTCCTGATCGGTACGATCCCGTTCCTGAATGCAAGGATGCAGGGGCTTTACCGTTTGGGGCGAGGGGCCAAGGAAAACCCGAAGGCCTTCATGTTGCGCGGCGGTCTGATCACGGCAGCAACCATGCTGCTTTATGGTCTCAATGCCGATGATGACAGATACGATGATCTCCCTGAATGGGAGAAGGACGCCTATTACCACATCTTCCTCGACAACATCTTCCCCGAGAATGCCCTTGAAGCCGCCGGTATTGATGCCAAGGAATGGCATCTCCGGATGCCGAAACCGTTCGAGGTCGGTGCGCTGTTCTCGACCATCCCGGAACGTGTCACCCGTCTGGCACAGGGCAAGGATGATATCAGCAGGTACGGGGAACGGATGTGGTCAATGATGCGCGATACCTTCGCTGTTGATATGCCGCAGTTCGTGAAACCGATGATGGAGCAATGGGCCAATGAGGTCACCTTCACGGGATCGCCCATCGTTCCGGAACGGATGAAGGATTTGAAGCCGGAAGCGCAATACGATGCGCGGACATCAGAACTGGCGAAACAGATCGGCGCAGCCCTGCCGGACTTCATGGGGGATGCGAAATCACCGAAACGGATCGATGCCGCGGTTCGTTCCTATTTCGGAAGCTATGGCGTCTATGTCATGGGCATCGCTGATGAAGTGCTTGATCCGATTGTCGACAACCCCGTCGAGCCGGAATTGCGCGGCGACCAGTTGCCGGAACTCGGAAGCTTTGTCCGGCAGCAGCCCTATATGTCGACGCGCTTTATCTCCGAGTTCTATGACATGAAATCCGAGATCGAAGCCTTGGCGAACACCTACAAACAGTACCGTAGCCAGGGTCAGATCGAGGACGCCAAGGAAATGCTGCAGCGGGACAGCAAGAAAATCGCGATGGCGAGCTGGATGCGACGCAAGGCTAAACAGATGTCCGGGATTAACAAGGATATCAGGGCGGTCGAAGAAAGCCGCACCCTGACCGCAGCACAGAAACGCCAACGCATCGATCAACTTGCCGAACAAAGAAACGAGTTCGCAAAACAGGTCGTCACCCAACTCAACAAAGCCGGGATCAAGTAGAAGGAACTCAGTTATGAAAAAGTATCTGGGGATCGCTTGGGCGGCGGTCCTTTTTTTATTGCAATCTGGCCCCACCTCCGCAGGCCAGTCAGTGGAGCCGGTATGCGGGGTCAGGGCAAATGTGTTGACCAGTCTGGCTGCGAAATACAGCGAAAGCCCTGTTGCTGTCGGTGTCACTGCCAACGGCGGCCTGATCGAACTGCTTAGTGCGCCAGATGGCAAGACCTGGACGATCCTTTACACCCAACCCAATCAGGTCACATGCCTCGTTGCCAGCGGGGAAAGCTGGCAAGAGATCACACCACGGACCACCGAACCAAAAGCCTAGCCGCAGCAGCGGCTTTTTTTTATGCGCTCACGAGGGGGAGCAAATGGACGAAAACACATTTCGCTGGATCATCGGTGGACTGTCAGGAGGCTTTTTTCTGATGTTCGGATGGATATTCAAGAGGCAAGCCGATCAGGCCCATGAATCGGCACAAAGCCGGGCAAAGCAATGGGACGCGATCAACGAATTGCGGAAAGACCACCACAGTCTGGCGCTTCGCACCAGTGAGCGAATGTTCACCAAGGAAGATGCACGGGAAATGGAAACGCGCATCACCAGCGCAATCAAGGACGCGATGAAATGATTAACCCGAAACAGCTTCGTATCAACGTGATCCGTCCGGTTCTGCAAAGCATCGGGTTGTGGTCACAGGCCGCCGAAAACCTGCTGCTTGGTACCGCAGCACAGGAAAGCGGCATGGGACAATATCTTGTTCAGCTCGGCAACGGTCCGGCACGCGGTATCTTTCAGATGGAACCGGCGACACTCGAAGATATCGAGATCAACTATCTGGGCTATCGCAATGATCTCCGCAACAAGGTCAACGGTTTTGCCTTCCCGGCGCTGACGCATGAAGACAACCTGACCTGCAATCTAGCCTTTGCAGCAGTGATGTGCCGAGTCCATTACCTGCGCAAACCCGGTGCGCTGCCGGATGCCAACGATATCCCCGGAATGGCAGGGTATTGGAAGCTCCATTACAACACGCCGCTCGGCAAAGGTTCCGTTCACGAGTTTGTCGAGAACTATAACCGTTACGTCGGGAGTGATTGATTATGGTGTTCCCGTTTCTCGCCATGCTGCCGGGCATCTTTTCAGCGATATCCAGCGCCACCGAACTGTTTGATGCTGGCAAAAAGGTTTACAACGATGTCACCGGCAACGAGGCCCCGGAAACCCCGGACCTGTTGCAAGCCGCTGTTGAAAACCTGCCACCGGAACAGCAGCAGGCCTTTGCAGAAAGGATGTCCGAAAAAATCGAGATGTACCGCGCCGAAAACGAACGGCTTGAAATTCAGGGTGGTCGCGTCGACGCCGAAACCCTGTCCGTGCTTTCCAAGGAAGATGCGGGCAAGGTGGCTTTGATGCGGATGACAACGCGGCCTTGGGTTGTGCGTCAGTTGACCCGTGCCATGGTATGGCCGGTGATGGCGATCTTTGCGGTCGATATCTTCCTTGCGGTTCTGAATACCATCACCGCCGGGGCATGGGCCGCCTTTGGTGATGGTGTCGCACCCCTGCAGTTCGATCTGGTCGCTGGCAAGTTCTTTGGTAGCGTCGACAGTGTCTATGTCCAGATGTATTCCCAGATCGTCGAATACAGTGCCTATATCGTGATCAGCTACATGACCCTGCGCGAGGTCGGCAAGGTCGGTGGCCCGAAACAGGCCGCTGCAAATGCCTTTTCCGGTCTCATGGGCGGGATCAAATCAGCAGCCAAGGCTTTTCGCAAATAGGCAATCATGCTAAACCCTGCCTCGAAACAACCGGGGCAGGGACATGACCAATCCTTTTCCGACATGGGACGAAAACTTTGCCGATTTCATCAGTCGGTTCGAACCCTATATAGCCGATTTCCCCTCTGAAGGCCCGCACCGGATCAACATCGATCGGTACCGCGAACGTCTTGATCTGATCCGGTCTGGTGTCGACTTCAACCCCAGAACCGAACCCTATACTCTGTTTTACGCCGCTGTGATGCTTCTGCTGGATGGCAGGCTACAACTGACCAAGGAACAGCGAAAGGCCCGCAAGGGGTTGTTTGTGGCGTGGCAACGGCTACATAATTCCGCATCGATGCGCGGCCGCGAAGGAACGGATCGCGGCGGGCCCAGCATGTGGAGCGGTGTAGATGTGCGGTAGATACAGCCATAACCTGACATGGTCTGAAATCCATGAACTGGCCGGGCTGGCATTCCCGGTGCCGGACAAGGAACCGGTCCCGAACTATAACACTGCACCAACACATTTCTGTCCCATCGTTCTTTCCGATGGTGAGACCTGCCGTGGCGAGTTCGCCTTCTGGGGGCTGGTCCCGCACTGGTGGCATCAGGATCTCAGCGAAAAGAAATTTACAACAATCAACGCGAAATCCGAAGAGATCACCGCAAAGGCCACGTACAGGGACGCGGTGAGACATCAGCGCTGCATCGTGCCGGCCGTTTGTTTTTATGAATGGCGGAAATCTGACAAACAGCCGTTCGCTATCGGATTAGGAGATGGTCACGAAGGATTCCGACCATTTCTAATGGCCGGGATCTGGTCGCACTGGACCGGGCACTTCAAGAATGAACCGTTTGATGCCATCACCTTCACCGTTCTGACCCGCGAGGCCGGGGACAAGATGGCAACCGTTCATACCCGCGAACCGGCGATCCTGACCGAGGACGAGATCAGACCTTGGTTGTTTGATCCCCTTGATGACATCCTGCCAAAGGTGATGCAGGCGACGCCGTCGCAACTGCTGCACCTCTATCCGGTCGATAGAGCCGTTGGCAAGGTATCCAATACCGGACCTGATCTGATGAAGCCCTCGGGGCAGGAAAGTTTGTTCTGACAACGAAAAAGGCGGCCAAATGGCCGCCTTCTGCATCTGCATTTACGATGTCACTCAGGCATGACCATGATGGTTATGCGGTGTGATGCTGTTACCCACAATATCTTTCACAATAGTAGTGAAAGCTTTGTGCGATCCAACAATCAGGAATACTACCGCTGCCTGGATCATTATCAAAATGGTCGCAATCGGTGACAACCCAAGCACGCTTTGCGCATAGAAAGACATCGCTGATCTGATCTTGCTGTCGAGGTCATCATGCCCAGTCTGAGGTATATCTGCTGGTGATACCTTTGACATGATCACTGCAGGAATAAACATGATTACAGCCATCCAGATAAACTTGCGCGAGAACAGCATATCAATCATGCGATACATCGCCCTTGCGGTGCGCTTTGGTGTGCGCTCGTCTTTGATCACCTCAGCGGCAAGTTCAGCTGCCATTCGGCGCAGGCGCTGGGTACCATGCATCATTCGGTTTGTGACAATTGCGTAAAGTGCGATGATGCCGACGATGGTAAAGAATGCCCCTAATCCGAAACTTTCCATGACCTTAGCTCTCATCCTCCATGTCGTCAGCGGGTGCTTTGTTGCGGATTATATTATCCAAACCCTGCATGACTTCGTTTGCTAACGCTCGTGTCGTTGCCGGAACTGCTAACACTACGATCAGAACCAGAACCAGAAGCGTTCCACATATTAGGTACTGATGCTGATCAAACAAATCAAGAGCCCTGAGCCCCACGTCGGGCCACGTCGCCGTCCCCAAAGGCCTTTCTTCGGCCATTCTGTTTCCCCCTGTTACCCAGACAACGTCTGATTACAGCTTTTGTTCCAGAGGGTTAATTAATCAAGAAGTTTATTATGTTTCTCTGTTTCTTGTTGGAGTTGCATAAGTTTAGCGCTTGTCGAAATAAGGTATCATCGAGCCACAAAGCCCTAAATCCAGTGTTTTTAAACGAATCGGGCGCTCAAAGACGATGCCATGATCAACTTGTGATCACTAAAACGCGATCCGGCTGATCCAGTCCCGTTTCTGTTCCAGACTGGCACCATCCCCGTATTCCGGACGCCCGAACTTGTGCCCCATGAGATCAGCTTGGATACGGTCGGGGCATTCTATTCTGGTCAACCCGTCCTGAAACGTATGGCGCAGACTGTAGACGCTGTGATCATCGGTTTCGCGCAACCCGTTATCGGTGAGATGTCGGTTGGTATTTGAACTCAACTGGGTTGGTTTGTCTTTGTAATGGACGAACCCGCCCGGGATGATTTCCTTGAAAGCCTTGAGGGCAACACCAACGAGCGGTATCTGCCGGGGCCGATAAGCGGTTTTCAGCGATCTGCCGTCATGCGGTTTGATATCGATATACGGGATCACGCTGCTTAAATGGATGTCTTCGGGGAGCAGGCCGCAAAGTTCAGAGGGACTCGCCCCGGTATTCATGATGATAAAAATCATCGCCTGGCATTCGGGATGCAGCCCAGCCAGTTTGCCCTTTGGCAGCAGATGTCGCCGGATGAACTCCACAGAGTAGGGCGGCCGCTTCCCCTTCTTCTTTTCCTTGAACCTGAGACGTGACAGGCGATCCTCAAGACCGAGTTGCTGGCCCTCGTTTACGGTATCAAATATCTGATGGAGATGACCGAAATCCTTGTTCGCGGAATTGACGGTGAGCCCCTCGGTTTCGATGCGATCCCACCACCAGTCCCGGAATTGCAACGCAATGTGTCGATCCGTTTTTGATAGCGGCGGATCCTTGGTGACAGCAACCCAGTTCTTCACCGCTTTGATGCGCGGATTTTTCCAGCGCCGGATCTGTTCGTCATTTTTATCGGTGAGCCAGTCCCGGGTCAGCCTGAAAAATTCCTCAAGCGCCCCGGTCATGTTGAGTTCAGGTCTTTTCACCCCACCGGCGAGGGCCGCAACAACGGGTTCTTTGGTGATTCCGGCGGCCTTGATATCGGCCATGCGACTGACAAGCTCGTGAAGCGGGGCGTTCTCGGCGAGGTCTTCGGCTTCGGCATATCTGTAACCCATGAACTGGGCCATCTTGACCGCGGATTCGTATTTCTCCCTGTCACGTTCGGGATCGCCGAACCGGGCAACACTTTCCCAATATTCCTCGGTACGCTGGTTGACGACCTTCTTGCGGCGTAGCGCGATTTCGAGGTTATCCGTTTTCAGGCTGATTTTGACGAAACCTTCGCCAATGACATGCTCGATGTCCTTCGGTTTTCGCCTGTAGAAATAGTATCTGCTGCCGCGACGGAGCAGATGTTTTTCATCATCCCCGGCCATTTGTGCCCCAGTATGTAACCCGGTTTGTATCTCATTTTCCCGCGCGAACAGTTGACTGGATCGCGAAAAACGTCAAGCAGCAACGCATAACGCATTGAAATACAATGATATTTGATGATTGTTTTGTCAGGGATTTTGGCGGAGAGACAGGGCGTTATCCGCCACATCACGGGTTAGATGTATTCAACTTTTTCAATGCAGTAAGGCGGTATATCTAAGATGCGAAATCGGTGATGTATCCCAATTTGTAACCCGATTTGTAACACAGAATCGGCAAGTGATCCGCCGCAACCCTGATTAGAATGTAATAACGGCGAGAGGTCAATCTCCCGCCGCTATCTGTTTCAATCTGTCTGCCTTGTTGGTGTTCGACTGGCGCGCATTGAGTTCACGTTCAAGCCGGTCGAAAAGCAGTTCGTATTCGGGATATCGGGAGCCATACATCAGCGTGATCTGTGCCGCCGTTTGCAGGGCCTCCGCTATCGATTCGATGCTGGTTGGATCACGGGCTTTCATCGGAGATCAGCCCATCAAGACATCGGGGATTTCGATCAACGGACCAACAGCGTCACAAACAACCGCACGGCAACCGGCAACTAAAGGTGTCTCGCCGTACATCACACAGCGCTTACCTTCCGCCTCATAGGGCATTGGATCAGTATGCGGTCCGTGAAAAGCTTCCCAATCATGGCAACAGGCTGGAAACACCTTTGCTTCCTCAAAGATTGGTCCTGCATGCGCCCATTTTTCAGATGGGTTGAATTCTTTATCCGTAATTTTCTCGTTGCTTTCAGAGCATTTAAAAACGTGCCCTTGTCCCTCTGCTCTATCAAAAACCCACACGTTATCCAAACGGTCGAGAAGATCGTATTCACACACAGCAACCGCATAGTTCAGCGCACGGCCTTTAAGTTCAGATACCTTCACGAGCATGATGCGTCTCCCATCGAAAAGGGAATCGGTTTCGCATCACCCTTGATGTAGAGCGGGTGCTTTGGCGATCCGTCGTCGTTGATATGCAGGGCTTGGGTGCTGGTAAGCCCATGCATGCAAGCCATAGCCAACTTGTCGGCCATGACGAAATGTCCGTGATTGCCCCAAGCGCAAACCATCACATCAACAAGCCCTGCGACTTCTGAAATGTGCTTGCTGTTATCCGGCCCAATCGGATCGGCTGCGGTTTTGAGCAGTACCGGCTTCGGTGAGCGCAGCGCAAACAGGTTTACGACGTAGAACCCGCCATAACCCCATGCCTTTGCAAAGCCGATCAGTCGGCGGATTGTGGGATCATCAACGCTTGCATCCGCCGTGCTCGGGTTCAGCATACAAAAACCGACCTTGGGCTTGTTCTGATCCCAGATGCGCCAGAGACGGTAACGGTACTTCCCGCATTCTGAGATCACGGCACCGCTGTTTGTGTCGAAGTTGGTCATTTGACATCTCCCGGCAGAAGCGAATGTTTCGGCTTCGCGGCCTGCTTTGCCCTGATCTTTTCGATGCAGGTCCAGACCCGAGCCAGTTCACGATCACCGCATTCGTGCATGTCAGCATCACTTGCGCCGCACAGGGCAGCCAGTGTCACCATGACACCGCCGACTTCTTGTTCGAGTTCGCCGACAGGACGGTTGAAGACATAATCAACAAGCTGATGCGCTTCTGACTGCGTGCAGCCGTTGGCCTGCACCAGTTCGAGGGCTTCTTCCAAGAACCTGTGATTGCGTTCGACACGGTCCGCAGAGATATCCTTGCCGAAACAAGCCAGCATCCATTCGGCAACGCGGAATTGAAATAGCACGTCCTCACCGCATTTGGGTTCTTCCGGTAGTGGCATCCAGTGCGTCGGATGACCAATGCCTTCCCAGAAGTATTTTGGATTACCAAAGCTTCTGCCGGGAACGATACTCCCGCAATTGGATTGCCATCCTGCGTCGTGACCCATTTCGTCATAATCATCCGGCCTATGATCAACCCACGATCCGTTGCGAATTTCCCCTTCATCTGTGAAGAGTAAAATCTCGGTTCCGTCTTTAGGCGCGGTTTCAATCGGAAGCCATTCCATCACTCACCATCCTCCGCTTCGTCGCACCCATCTGCATGCGCTTTCAGACGTGCGGTGCTATCGTCCTTGCCGTTGGTGTAGCCCGTACCGTTGCAGCCCTCGCAATCAGTGGAGCCGCCATCTTCTTCGATTTCGCCGGTTCCCATGCAGGCCTTGCAATAATGGGGATGGCATGGAGCCGGATAGCACGTGTCCCACGGCCCTTCGATATAGCAATCGATATCGATTGCAACACCGTTGACGCATTCGAAGTCTTGGGGCCAGCCGTTGGTGCCTAAGTGGAAGTCACACATCGTCAGCCTCCTTCATCGGCTTGCCACAGTCGTTACAGATCGCGGGATTTTGCCAATCCGGGTGGCATTTGTGATCAGGTGCTGGTGATGACATGATCTCGTTGATCACCTTTGCCGCACGATCCCGCACGGCCTGCCAGCGATGCTGACCGCGCTGATACCGCGTGGCATCTGCGATGTAATCGGCGTATTCGTCTGGGGTCATGCCGCGTTCCTCACGATCAGGGTTAATTCCTTCTCTGCACGTGTGATCGCGGTATACAGCCACTTCCGTTGATCTTCACGGAATGAGCGGCTGTCATCGATCACGGCGATACGGGGCCATTGCGATCCCTGCGCCTTGTGACAGGTCAGGACATAGCCCCAGTCAAATTCACCGATGCTTTTTTGAAGGCGCGGACGCTGAATCGGTCCTTCGAAATGCTGATCGAAAAGGTAGGGGTGAACCGTCATTTCGACGTGTTCTTTGTGACCTTCAAGATCGAAAACCATGTCATCAAACATCGGTTCGGTAGGGCACATCTGAGACGACAGGAAAACGCCTTGCTGGCCGTTGAAAACCCCGCGCTCCCGATCATTGCGACAACAGATGATTGTCTCGCCATGTTCCGGTTTACGTTCGGTATAACCCCGACGCGACCTGATCTTTTGTGTCAGCGACCAGCGAACCTTGTTCAGACCACAGATCACTTGCGCGTTTTCATCATATACATAGTCACCGGCAGCGACGTCATACGGGATAACCTTCACCCCAGGACCATAGTTGCCAAGTTTGATCGGGATACCTTGGCGGGCCATTGTTGCCAGCTTGATGATCGGGCTATCAGCGGCCTGCCGATGGATTTCGTGAAGAAACACATCAGGCTTGCGGCTTGTGAACGCACCGGCACCGCGCACCGGCGGCAATTGTCCGGGATCGCCAAGAACAAGGATCTTCTTTTCAAACGACCGGATATCCTTGGCCATTTCCTCGTCGATCATGGAGCATTCATCAAGAATGATGATATCTGCTTCACCGGCAGGGCCATCCTTGTTCAGTTCAAATCTGACTTCGCCAGTGGCTTCATCTTCGACCGCGATATAAACCATGGAATGAATGGTTTGCGCGTTTTCTGCACCTTTCTGACGCAGGACATAAGCCGCTTTCCCGGTATAAGCACCGGTGCAAACCTTCTTGACGCCACATTCATCCTTGAGACGCTTGATCGCTTCTTCGGTCAGTGTCGATTTGCCTGATCCTGCATAACCGGCAAGATAGAATTCCTGCGGTTTAGGTTCCTTGTACCAAGCCATGATTGCATCGACGGCGGCGTTTTGGGTTTCGCTTAATGTAACCGTCATGCCGCCCTCGCTTTGATGAACTGATCAACGTTGATCAGGTGCGGCTTAAAGGTTACGACCCATACCCAGTCATTGCGGCTCCAGCTTTCGGGTCCGTTGATGGCGTTCCAAAGGTGACGGTATTTCTGCTTGCTGGTTTCGCATTCACGGCAATCAACGTCGTGGATGACGCCTAGTGTTGCGGGGCAAACATCGTCATGAATACGAGTTCCAGCGCATTTAGGGCACATCCAAGAATTAATTTCGTAGTCATGTTCTTCCGGTCGATCTTCATCCAAGAAAACACCTTCCGCCTTGGCGTCTTCTTCGCTGATATCCTGCAAGCGTTCTGCGCGAACGTCGGTTATTTCGAGAGTCAGGCGGGAAGCTTGGCGCGGCATGTGGATGGACGGTGTCCATTTGCTTTCTTGTTCGCCAGCAGAGGCGTAATAAATTGGCGTTCCGGTTTTAGGGCAATTGCACCAATCAGATGCACCGCATTCGTCGGCATGATCGAACAGCCGGAAGGTTTCGCGCACATAGAGAAGATCGCCGGGCTTGCCGTAGGGGCATTTCGGCAGGACGATGTATTCGTCGCCAACCTTCTGCACTTCGATATCTTGAATATCCAAATCCTCAAGGTTTTCCGACGCCAGATATTGCGGTTCTGGCTGCGGCTTAATGATCCGTCGTGTTTGTGTCTTCCCGGTCCCCGGCGCTTCGATCTCGCGCAGCAGCGCAAGTACCATCGGCGCAGACATCAGGATTGGTTTTGCTGTGGTCATGCTGCTTGCTCCAATGCGTATCCGCCCCACTGATCTGCCATCGCCTCGGCAATGCCGGAGAAGAACCGTGAGCGTTCCTTGGCGCGATCCGGTCCGGGGCTCATGTGATGGATGCGCGGCTCACGGCCATCAACTATGTTCGTCGGTGTGAGGGCTGGCAGGTTTTTGAGCCAGAAGCAGGTCCGCTTCACCTCACCATGCCCGAACTGCCAAGGCTGTACGCTTTGCGCTGGCTCGACATAGTTGCGGATCCGTTCCTTGGCGTATTTGTGCATGACCGGGTTTTCGACGGCGACACGCTCAATCGGAGCATTCCAGCAATCCGAGAAGAGGGCGCAACCCTCGTCCAGTTCCTGCCACATCTGTTCTAGTGTCTTGCCTGCCGGTGGCTTGGACAACCAGCGAACGCCACTGTTGCAAAGGCGCGTGCAAGGCGGATGCGCAACAATTAGCAAATCCCAGCCATCGTCGAGGATGTCGCGGATATCGCCAACGATATGCTTGTTAGATCGATCTTCGGCGGGCAGCAGGTCGCATGACCATGCGTCATGCCCGCGCATTGCGAAGGCACGCCGAACCGTTCCCGAGAACTCACATCCGACTAAAACGCGAAGTTCCTTTTTCATGCCACATCCCCCTTGAGCAGGTTGAAGCGTGGCAGCAGGCGCTGGCAGGCGTTGCCCCAGTTATGTCGAACAACCTCTTCGGGCTGCTCGACAACCTTTTTCCAGAGGTCGCCGCAATCAAATTCGGGAACAGCATCCTTCATGATTGCGATCTGTTCGGCGCTGCAAAGGATCTGATCGGCTTCCTTGATCTCGGCCTCGATCAGCGCCGGTACCGGATAGATCAGTTCGGCAGCGGCATAGATCGCGGCATCGAAGTCATCGCAGAGCAAGCGATAGGCCCGATCCCCGCCCGGTATTCTGGCGGCCATTGCGGCCTTGAACGGCGAACTCAGATCGTTGGAAAAGGCTTCATGGGCATCATGGAGCAGGGCGTAAGGTGCCGCTGTTCTGGTCACCATTTCCGCCATGAGCAGACAGTGTTGCGCCACCGACCAATCCTTTTGGGCATGGCCGGTGAAACGCATGATGTTGGAGAGCGAGTAACCGATTTCGATGAAATCGATATCCTTGGCCCGGACGCCCATCAGATCGATATGACGTCCGGCACTGGTCAGCATCGTTGTTGACTTGATCATGCCGCTGCTCCTTCGGAAGTCGCGGCATATGCCTTGGCGCAGGATCTGATCGAGGCGCGAAGATGTGCGGCCTGTTCATCGGGTACCGACATCAGGTCACGGATCGTTTCGAGGTTGACCCTTGAGGTCAGGGCATAATCGATCCCGGCCGACGTGGCTTCATCGATGCCGTCATAGAAGGACTGCACCTCGACCCCAAGCGCCTTGGCGATCACGTAAAGCTTGCCCGCGGAAACGCGATTGATGCCGCGTTCATATTTTGCGGCCTGCTGGTAAGAGACGCCAATGAGTTCGGCAAGCTTTTCCTGGCTCATGCCGATTTCGACGCGGCGTAACCGGATCATGGCACCGACATGGAGATCGGCGTCTGACGCCGATTTCCTGTTTTCAGGGTTCTGTTCCATCGGGATCACTCCGCATCAAGGGTTGCGAAGTAAACTTTTTCGGCGGCGGTTGCGTCGGCAAAGGCACCGTGCGCCCCTTCGAACGGGACACCGAAGAAATAGGTATAGGCCTCGGTCAGGGTAGGTGCCTTGCCTTTGCCATTGGTATCCACGGCACCGACAAGCTTGCGACAGGCCTGCATCGCGCAATGGCTGTCACGGGCCTTGAATTCCTCGGCGACGTCATCACCGAACCCGAAACGCATCAACCCGATGCGCGTGATCCGTTCGTCAAACGATTTGTTGAAGGCACAGTTCAGGTCGGCAATCCGGGAATAGTGCAGAACCGTTTCGAACAGATGTTTTTCCGGGATACCGATGCGCAAGGCTTCTTCGGTGGTGATCCCATGCACTTCTGATGCTTCGGGCTCGATTACCCAGCCATCGGGACGGGCGATCATATGGACCTGATGATAGAGCTTGCGCGTCTCGAACCCGACGAGACGGAGGCCAAGCGATACGGCATGGGGCTGATCGGGATGTTCCGACGGTTCGCCCCACAACGGCATTCCCGTTGTTTCATAGTCATAAAAGGCTATAAGCTTTTCCATGGACACTGTTCTTTCTTTGCTTCTGGACGGAGTTAAAGGGGTCTGTGTTCGGGCTGTCGCGTAGTTGGCGCTATGCGACAGCCGCCTTGTTTATTCCGCAGCCTTGGCCGCAACAGCCGGTTCAAGCAGGCGGGTTTCGCCGTTCTCGATCCAATAGGTCCGGCCGATCTGCGGCGGCAGGTGCGGAGCCTTTTCGGGCTTGCTGAAGGTTGCCGCGATGATGACATCGATCCCGCATTTCGATGTCGCCCGGAAAAGACCCTGCCGGTTTGGGATGTCGAGAACATCGGCACCATCGATCAGAACGATGTCGGAGCCATCCAGACGGGCCATGGCGACCTGCATCGTGGCACGGCAGCGCCATTGTTCGGACTCGCTGATCAGGTCGTAACGACGGCCGTTATAGGTGACGTCAAGATCAGCGGTCAGCACGATGGGCCGCCATCCGGCATCATCACAGACCGGGGCGAGATAGGTGTCATTGAAAGCATCAAGGGTATCGATCAGCTTGCGCTGGCGGGTGCCATCGGGCGCAATAGCCTTGCCGATGATTTCGAGACGCGCAATTTCGGCGGCTTTTGCGGTCGCATCCTCATACGCCTTGAGGGCTTTGAGGCGATCCCGTGCCGTGGTCAGGGCATCACGGGCGGCATTGATGGTATCGGTATCCGCACCCTGTTCCGGGGCGTCACCGAGTTCGTCAAGCCTGGCCTTCGCCTTTTCCGAAGACGCGATCTCGGTTTCAAGACCAGCGATACGACGGTTCAGATCATTGATCTTCGATTTCGCATTGGCAACGGTGCCGTCGGCCTTGGCGATATCGCTGCGGCGTTTCTTGATTTCTGCTTCGCCGAGCTGTTCGCCTTCGACCTTGGTGATCGACTTGACTTCATTCATGACCACAGAAATATGCAGCGGCTCGTTACAGCAGGGGCAGGTAAATCTGGACTGGCCATCGACAGAGGGTAACGCGGCGCGTGCTTCCTCGGCCTCGGTCAGGGCGGTTGTGGCGTCACCGAGTTCGATACGGGCCTTTTCCAAGGCTTCCTTGCGGTATTTGAGGTTGGTGGCCTCGGCACCGAGACGTTCGCGTTCGGCTTCGGACAGGGTGGCACCTTTCTGCGCCTCGGCAAGTTCGGCCTCGGCGGCTTCGACTGCGGCGACGAGGTCGCGGTATTCGGCGTCATCATCGAGATCAGCCGGTTTCCAGTTCAGAACCTTGGCGGCCCCATAGCGTTCCCCGGTGATCTGTTCCCATGCCCCTTTGGCGCGGGTCCATGCCGATTTATGTTCGCTATATACCGGGTCCCAGCCCTTGATCCGTATCGTTTCAAACAGTTCGGTGATCGCCCGCTCATTGGCGGCGTCCTGATCGGTGTCATCGTCCTGCATCGGGAAAGTGACATCAGCCAGGTCGCGGGCCAGATCGTCGCGTGTCGGGGTGGCCTTGAGGTAGCGGATCATCAAGGCCGCACGATCTGCGGCATTGCAGTTGAAGAAGCTTTCGATTCCGGCGGCATATCCGGAAACGTTCGGTACCTTGCCCTCGGTGCGGCGCTGCGCCTTGGGAAAGGCCATGCCGATTTCGAAGGCCTTGCCGTCATCATCAAGACCAGTGATCAGAACCGATCCTTCCTTGGTCCCGTCAGTAACGATATCGGCGAGATCCTTTTTCGGAAGCCCCTTGATATTGGCGGACCCGGTAAGGGTTGCGCCAACGGCTTCCATCAGTGATGTCTTACCGGCACCATTAAGCCCGGCGATAATCGTGAAGGGGTTGACTTCCACCTTCTGGGCCAGCCGGCAGCCCCGCATGTTCTTGACTGTGATTTCCATCTGATTTGCTTTCGTCAGGGGTTGGGATGATGACGATCAGTCATCCATCGCAAAGGATTCGTCGGCGGATTTCTGCGCCGGTTCGGCTTCTTCGCCTTCCGATGCCTCGGTTTCATCTGCTTCGGCCTCGGGCGCGTCCTTGGCTTTGTCGGCGGCTTTCGGCTTCGATTTCTTGGCGGGTTTGTCTTCGTTGATGACGCCGTCTTCGTCGTGTTCGATAGCGTCATGACCGATTTGAGCGGGATCACTGATAACCCGGAAATCTGCGGCAATTGCGCTGGCCTCGTCCTCGTCGTAGATGCCAGCAAATCCGAATGCGATACGGGCGGTCTGGATCAGCGCCTTGTGACGAAGAAAGCGCTTGGTGTGGGTCTGCCAGGGACCCATCATGACATAGCCGGTATCACCCTTTTTGAACGGCTCACGATAGACTTCGTCGAGATCTTCGCGTGCAATAATGGGACGGGACCGATCCTTGCGATAAATGATTGCCTCGCACCATGCAGGGCAGGGCTTGTGATGCTCGTCGATGGTGGCCATCTCGTCGCTGTACCGGAATTCGATACCATCATAGGCCGGGTTCTCGTTGCAGATGCGGATCCATCCATCGACGCCGACAACGGGAACAATCCCGTTTTTCTTATCGGGAAAGGCATATATTTCCCGGGTGAACGGGTTCAGGCCGTACTGATCGGCGACGACAAGAAGTGCCATCATTTCGGAATCACTCGGCGGCTGGCCGTTCTGTCCGCGGAATGCTGTTGATTTCAGCGTCGCCCAGAATTTTGCGGGCTCGACGCCGAACTTTTGTCCGAAACGCTCAACCAAGCTTACGGCCTTGGCTTTAGTGTGCTGGGTCTGAGTTACAAGCTGGTTCATGGGGTCAGTCCTTTTTGTGGTGAGGGCAGGCGTCGGTTCCGTGCAGCGGGCAGTATTTGTCCCCGCACATCATCGACATCGGGTTCGGGGCAAAGGTTTCGATATCCCCGGTTTCTAGAAAGGTCTGGATGTCGCGGATCATCCGGTCGTTCGTGGCCTTGGCCAGCGCGACACATGCCTTGACATCGTAGCTATGGCTTTCGGGTTCCGGCTGGGGCGCGTTGACGCGGACCCTTTGCAGGAAGTCTTCAACAGCGTTGCCGACTTCGATGTGAACGGAGTTCAGCAGGGCGATGTAGTCGCCGTACTGGGCGCTGTTGGCGCGACGAACAACACCGGTTTTGGTGTCGCGAAGACTTGGTTTGAGCGCGCCATTGGCTTCGACAACGTCGGGCTGTCCACTGATCAAAAAGCCGGGTTTGTATTTCAGCTCGATGCGTCGCTCGATCATGATCGGGGTCAGTTTCGGCACGATACGGGACCGGTACATCTTTGACATGACATCGATCTGGCGCTGTGCTGCATCGCGGGTCGGGGTGGTATCATCCCAGATCACACCTTCTTCGATCCGTTCGTCGAACTCGGCGACAGCGGCATCAATCGCATCGGCATCGGTTCCGATGTTGCCGCCGGTTTCCATCTTGATCCGCAGACTGTGTTCCCCAGCCTTGTGAACCGATGATCCGACAGCGGCACCGACTGATGACGGCAGTTCACGAGGGAAATACCCGGCATCACGGAGCAGGAACGGATAGGCCTTTGCTATCGTGCGACGCGGGCAGTCGTTATATGACGGCAGCGATGACGGCCGGATCGTGAAGATGTCGGAGCGGGTCATTTGTCTTCTGCCTTGAAGACGCCGATTGCGACACCGAGTTTACGGCCGACTTCGAAGCGGTTTTGGGTCGCTTGCTCGGTCGTCGGTCTATAGTTGTAGGGGTCACCGTTGCGCCTTATCGGCGCGAATAGAGACTGCACCAGTTTTTCAATCTCATAGAGGCGTTCGAGTTCGTTCTTGGCATCTGCAAACAGGTCAGGGCCTTGTTCACCATTGACAGCAATATGACCTTTTGAAGCTTCACCAAGTCGAGACAGCAATGCATATTGATACGATATCATTTCATCCATTCCCCAGTTGGCGTGAATAGGATTCCTGTGCCGCACGGGCGCGGTCCAAGGCCTCGGCGAAATATCGTGCCGAGTTGGGATGCAAAGCCGGATCCGGTGCTGCTGCCGTGCCCATGATCTGCGCGAGTGCGCCGGACATTTCGGCAAGCATGGCGTTGCGGTCTGCGATCTTCTGCGGTGCCGATGCTATGAACTCGGCATGCTCTTTGGTGTTGGGTATATCCGGATGGAGCATGAAGAAGCCGTCGTCTCCAAGCTGGACACCGTATTGCTCTTTAGGATTTTGACGCGAAAGCAGGCGATAGTTCATGCTCATGACGTAATCACTCTCTGATGAGCCTTGCGCTTCCGGCGGTTGCGATGCCAGGTGCGATAGGCGTCGATGATTTTCTGAAACCAGACCATTACCGGACCCCATGTTGTTTCAGGACTATCCAAGCCAACCTGCGCTGGCTTTCGGTTGAATTCGTATCGTCGAGAATGGCGCGGGCCTGTCGGCGCCAGCGCCGGATCAGTTCAGCGGGAAGCATGACGGCACCAGCGCAAAGACGCGGACCACGACAACAAAGGCGGCAACGGATCCGGTCAGGGCCAGAACCCAGATCGCGGCCCGGACAACGTCATGGACATCGCGGAATTCCTCGCAGTCCGGTTCATCCGGATCGAACCGGGCAGGGCGGATGTTGAATTTCATCATGGCTGCACCTTGACCTGAGAAAGCCGGGAAGGGGACCAGTCGCACCGGGTATTGGTTGGCTTGCAGCCAAACAACTTTTTGCACCACCCGTGGTTGGCGCAATCACCGCAGCTGACGCCTGACGGCAGGCGCATCTTGTCAGGGTCGGATGGATCGTAATTCAGATGGGCCATAACCTGCTCCTTGGCTGATTCTCATGACTGCACCGGACCCCCGGTGCAGCGGTGAAAGTCAGTTAAGTCGGGTTGCTTCCAGAATTGGCAGGCCTGCCTCGGTAGGCACGTAGATCACCTGCGATCCATTACGGAGGGCATCTTTGAGGCCTTCGATATAGAGGTAACGGAGATAGCCCTCTGGCCCGCCAAGCCCGTTGGCAACGATCTTGTTGGCTTCTGCAACACCTTTGGCGCGGGCAACTTCAGCATCAGCAAGCAGCGCAGCAGATTCTTTGGCCGCCTCTGCTTCACTTACCTTGATTTGGCGGTTTTGCTTGGCTCTAGCTAGTTCCGCCTGACCTTCCATTTCCTGGATGTAGACATTGAATTTCGGCCCGACCCATAGGCCGCCAGCACCGACACATAGCCCGAGAACAACACAAACTGCGCCACCGATTTGCTGCTGGTTGATGAACGCAACTGCCGAGACAATCAGCAGGACAACTGCAATAAAGATCAGTGCTCCGGTTACCATTTTAGTTCCTCTGGTTGTTAAACACTCAAGAAAACCGGGCCGAGACCCGGCGTTGATTTGGTCAGTGATGCCAGACCGGGCTGCCGGTCGTGATCCAACGCGCTTCGTGGCAGAGTTCGTGCTCGCGGACTTCGCGGTCGAGCCATGGGTTATCGGCAACATCTTCGCGGATCATGATCCGGCCTGGCGAAACCCAGACGCCGTTGACGCTCTGGAAATTCCGGTTCTTCGGGTTTTTCGCGGCCTCGGCCATGATCGTTTCGGCACTGACATATTCGATGGTTGCGCCGCTGGCTGCGCGGGCCATGATTTCGGGATCACGGCATTCCGCTGGCTTGTAGTAACCAAGGCGATCCTTGTGCTCACTCGACGGCCCGATTGAGGTGCAGCCGTTCAGCAGCAATACGCAGACAATGATCAGCGCTGCGATCACGGCCCATTTGATGTGTTTGACTATGGTTCCAAGCATTGGATTTCCTTTCGGTTTGAACAATGCTCCGCTCAAGGAAACCGGGTGGCATGACCCGGTTTCGATCAGGGGATCAGATCGCGGCCTTGAAACTGATTGGTTGCGCCGTCATGTGCCGGACCTCGGCGCGGTAATCGGCACGGCTGTTTTCTTCGGTGATGTCGACGATCCGGGATTTGAGCGCACCGATCACTTCGTCCTCGGTGGTGCCGATGACATCGCTTTCGGCGTCGATAACGGCTTGGTTGAAGACATCGGCAGCCGCCGGATCAAGACCGGCACTGACACGGGCACGGAACTCCTGCAGCATCATTGCCAGTTCGCGCTGGAACTGTTCGACAGCATGTTGCTGGTCGCGGCACTGCATGTAATCGAAGTCGGCGTAAGGGTTGGTCATCACACTCACCACTTGAAAACTGCGGCGAGATCGATCTTGTCCCAAAGCGCCGCAACCGTTGGATAGGTCGTGATCACTGCGCAACTAAGCGCCATGTAAAATGCTTTGATCATTGATCCTCACCACTTCGGAAATCAGCATCAGAAAGCGAATGATTGAACTCTGGTTCGCTGATTTGGTGTAGACCAAGACATACCAATATGGTTTTTCATAGTCAATAATTAAAAATACCGAAATGGTATATTTAAAAATACCTATCCGTCAGGACGGTGCGTAGTGACTATTCGATAGGGTGGGAAAGTGGTGGTTTAAGAAGGGTAGTACCCCCTTAAGTGCAGTTGCTGTTTGCGAATACAACTGCTGCAATGCATGGCATCGCCCGAGATGACGGGGCGGTGTTTCCACCAGCGAGCTCGACCCTCGCCAACTTGTTGTCAAGTTACCCCGCCGACCGCGCGCGGTCTGGGCTCTTGATACCAAATAACAACAATAACGATATCCCCGTTTGGGGAGGGGTCGACGTATGGATACTTTGGATTTGCTCGCATCGCAGGTCATCACATGCACCACCGACATGATGGCACCGCGTTACCGTTTGAATGAAAAGCTGATAGTTATGAGGGGGGTGCGGAGAGGGGCCGCATACGTTCTTGTCATCAGTTCTGACAACGAACAATGGATCGGGTCCGATTCGGATGCCCGAAATAAATCAGGTAAAAAGTTCGAAATCCTCGGGGTCTGTTAGCGACCCCACGACATTAGCGGGTATATCGCTTCAATGTCCTCAACCGGTATGGTGTGGCTTTCTGGCGGATTGTGCGTTTCGACCGTAATCGATTCGCGTGATATTGCTGACAGAAGCCGCACCACTGCCATTCCCCGACGATCAATCACCATGACGTAATCATCAATGGCTGGTTTCCGGCTTGGTACACAGATAGCCAATTCCCTGTTCCAGAAGCGCGGATACATGGTCTTGCCGTTTACCTCGACCGCAAATGCACCAGGTCCGGCGTCAGGGTATCGATAGGTATATCCCGAGATATCGTTTCCATCAGGCTTTAGGATGACGCCTTCTGACAGGCCCGAAGGTTCTCCGCGTATTGGCAGGTCTTTGGTCAGGCCCGCACCGTTGTGGCGGTCGATTGCAAGCGGCTCGCTGTCTTGCTCAGCCGCAGGTTCGCTTTCATCAAAACCATAGATTGCCTGCGGCGTTGTTCCCAGTGCGTTTGCTATGAGTTTCGCCCAGTGAGGGCGTAACGTCCGTTCCCCGCGTTCGAGCCGCGATATCTGGATCTGAGACGTGCCGATTTTATCCGCGAGCTCATGCTGTTGCAGGCCTTTGGCTTTACGAATTTCAGCGATGCGGTTCGGTTTTTCGGGATCAGAATCATTCATAAGACCAAAGTGGCATGAGTCGGATTTTTTGTGGATGCCCAAAATGGGTTGCATATATAAAACCATTTTGGTATTTATAGCTTCATCAAATTCCGAAATGGTATTTACGAGGCAACCTGTCATGAAGCTCGGTCCCTATATTGACTGGAAATGGAACGGCGATCTGCAGGCCTATGCGAATCACATCGCAACGTCTGTGGTGACGCTGCGCCGTTACATCAACGGCGACCGCACCCCCAAGAAAGACATGATGCAGAAAATCTTCGACGACACCGACGGAATGGTGACGCCGAACGATTTCTATGACCTCGCCAAAGGCAAGGCCGCCTGACTCCCAGCCGGTTCGCCCGGCCCGTGCCACCGACGGCTTCGGTGATCATCTGGCACCGCCGGATGACGTTTCCTCCCTGTCGAAACTAGCCCGGTGGGAACACCGTGATCACCCACCGGGCCTTTTCGAGCGGAGCAGTCAGGGGAACAGGCCTGACAAGCGGAAAGATAATCGGGACCGATGAACCGGTCTTGTGAAATTGCAAAAGGGAAATCACACAATGACCAAGAAACGCAGACCGGTAACCGAACACAGTGCGATTGCGCTTGCTGTTACCCACCTTTCAGATCTCGATATCGAAAACGCAACCGGGAAGAGCACGTCGCTGTATCGCCAATGCTCTGACCCCGACATTTCAACGCACAATATCAGCTTCATCGATGCTGCCAAGCTGGCGGGAAAGCTGATCGAGACCGGCCATGCCGAGCATTTCACCGAAGCGCTGCGCAATCTGATCCGCAGTTTTTCCGGCGAGGCGTCGCACGGGTTCGATGATGTCGATGTCATCGTCTCCACCATGACCGGCTGTCAAGTGATGTCGGAAGCCATTCGCGCCAGCCGTTGCGCCAACGGTCCAGCAGGGCGCGACCGAACCCCATCCGAAATTGACGACATCATCGGTCATGCCGCTGACCTGATTGCCGAGTTGCAGAAAACCATTCGCAGTCTGGAATCCGAGCGTGGTGCGACCGTGACAAGCCTCAACAGCAAAGAGGCCTGCTGAGTTAACCATCAACCCGAAAGGAGACGGCCATGTTTCTCCTGTTCGCTGACCTGATCCTGCCCCGGACATGGGACAGAGATCAATTCGAGACTGTCGACGAGAAATCGACCGGGAACGACCCGCCGGACGGCGAAAGCCGCATCTGTCGCGATCCTGAGGGGATCGTCTGATCGATGAAACGGCGAACACTAGAACCGGGGCGCCCAGCCTGTTGCAAGCATTTGGTTGCCCCGGTTTTCGCCTTAGCGGCGAGGGACAGAATATCGATGGTTTAAGGGCGTACTCCCCCGTTGATGGGCCAAAGATATTTCGCCAACTGTCCCTCACCGGTGCGGCGGATAGGTGGGCTTCCGCAAGGTTGCCGTCGCATGCGCACCAGAAATGGTCGGTACACCACGGTAAGGCGCAACCACCACTCGCCGGGAGGATATGCAACCAGTTCGGCGTAAAGGCAAAGGCATATCAGGCGAGAAAGATCAACCTCGCCACCCCGTTTGCGCGGGACAACGAGCAACCCAACCCCGACCGCGGTTTGAAGACTGCGGCGGGGTTAAGGGGTCACAAGCCCGTAGGTCAAGGCACCAGTGAGGCGGGCATTAATCGGAGACATGAAAGACACCAACGATGGAGGAACGCATGCGCAAATAATCACGTCTTACCCAGTTTGTTTTTCTGACCCAGCGCCGGGGCCTTCCCCACTGTGCCCCGCAGTCGCCCCGGCGCCCCCCCATTTAAAGACTGTTGAGGAAAAAAGATGTCTGAAACTCATGAAGAAGTGACGGAAAAGGAAATCGGTGAGATCGCCGAAAATATCAAAGGCGATTACGTCACTGCGATCTGCAACCGGTTCCGGCATGCCCCGAAGACGTGGCAGGAAATGTCGGAAGATGAACAGAAATCCTATATCGCCGATCTGTCCGAACATACCAGCAACCTGATCCTGCATGTTGTCCGCGCCATTGCCCGGCAGGGGCGGACTGTTATCACCGCCCAGCTTGACCAGGTGACGATCAAGGATAGCATCAAGGGCGTGGTTTCCATGTCCAAGAGCGCCGAAGACCGTCACGCGCTTTTTGATGCGCAGGGCCAATGCGTGCTGATTGTCGTTGCAGGTGCGCCGGAAGATTACGAAGGCGGCGACATGCCGCAGCCTGAACCGGATCAGCGCGATCTTCTCGAAGGCAATAACGATCTTGGCGAAGAACAGCCGGACTTTCCCGAAGAAAAATCCAGCGAAGAAATTCAGGAAGAAAACATCTTCGGTTCTGACGAAGACGAGGCGGCCTGATCATGACACACGAGGTCCGGCTGATTGTTTATGGCGAACCGGCTTCCAAGGCGAACAGCCGGAAGATCGTCAAATTCGGCAATCGGCCGGCCTCGATCAAATCCGACAAGGCGAGGGCTTTTGAGGCATCGGTCAAGCAGCAGGTCAAGGCGCTGCCCCGACTGATGACTGAGAAGCTCGTGGTGTTCATTCGCATCTTCTATGCCAGCGAACGCCCGGATCTCGATGAAAGCATCATTCTCGATGCGTTGCAGGGCCTTGTCTACGCCAACGACAGGCAGGTCCGCGAAAAGCACGTCTATCACGACATCGACCGCAAGAACCCACGATTTGAGATCGTGGTGCGGCCTTTGGTGAAAGGATTGATCTGATGGCGAATATCCATGACTTACCAGAACCTGTGATCCAGATCGAAGCGGCACGCCAAAAGGCCGTTTCTGATCTGGCAAAGGCAACTGCGACCCGCAACGGTGAAATCGCTGTATGTCGCAGAGAGGCGCAACTGGCAACGCTGGCCGCTCTTCGTGCCGAAGCCGATGCCGGGCATGTTGTTATCCCCCGCAAGCTGCCAACGCCTGCCGAAATGAAGGCCGCAACCGATGCCTACAAGGTTGCCGCTCACCTTGCCGACCTTGAATTGCGGAGCTGGAAGCGGGCACTGGCCGAGTCACTCGCCGGTCGCATCGGTGCGTTTTCCGTCAGGTTCTGTCGCAAGCGGATCCGGGAGCTTGCCTACACCATAGCACGGGCCAAAGCGGCGCCTCTGCTCGATAAAATCCGTTTGTAAGGATCAGAACGATGTTCAAGGTTTACAGGATCGAAATCGATCTCACCCCGACACAGTACCGCTATATCGAGGCCCATATGGTGAAGCCTGGCACCAAGGGCAGGGAATCAGTCCCCGAGGTCTGCGCCTCGCTTATCGACAATCTTCTCGAAGATGACATGGCCGAGTTCGTCGATGAAATGGAAGAAGCCGTCCGTTCGGCTGAGGCGGCGATATGAACCCGAAGCGTTTCCTTACAAACGAAGACCGCAACCGGTTCTTTGATCGTGCCCGCACCATGATCGAGGCGGATGTCACATCGGCATATCTTCGCGTCACCCTGGCCGAAGAGTTTGGCATGACCCTGAAGCAGGTCCAGAACCTGCTCAATCGTAACGAGATCAAAACCGGCGGTCTCCCGGCCCCGGCAAACAAGATCAGGGATATGGCACCAAGCGCGATCAGCGAACTTGTCGAAGCCGCCAAATCCATGCTGTCCACCGGTATCGATCCAGCGATGATCAAGGCAAAGCTGACGGTACGGTTCGGTGTCCGCGAGAGCGATGTGACCTGCATCTGCAAGTCCCATGGCTTCCATCTTTCCGGCTATGTCAACCCGAAGGGCAGGGGTGAACCAGATCATGAGGTGATCCCGCTCGAAAAAGCCGACGCCGGTATCGAGAACAACCTGTTCATGAAGGCGGCCCAGAAGGTTGATGGTGCCCAATACATCCCGGGCAAGGGCTGTTTTCTTAACGGTGTCCGTATCAACGGGTTTGAACTGGCGATGAAAGCCAACCTGCAGCGCGAGGTCTGGCGATGACCCCGGACGAAGCAACAGAAACGATCCGCGCCCTGATCTTTTATGGCGGTGTCCGCAACCAGCGCCACCTCGCCGAAATCCTTGGTGTCTGTGATTCGGCGATCAGCCAGATCAAGCGGCACGGTGTCGGCGGGAAAACCGAGACACGGCTAGCCG
>CESK01006252.1_pt1 | contig 28907 bp, 33 predicted proteins | sample 531091 | NCBI WGS metagenome assembly CESK01 (sample SAMEA2621271, study PRJEB7988) | marine metagenome | biome: marine biome (ENVO:00000447); feature: surface water layer (ENVO:00002042); material: "saline water (ENVO:00002010), including plankton (ENVO:xxxxxxxx)" | depth 5 m
CTTTGAGAGAAAAACTCAAGGTGCTGGTGGTACAACAGCTGGTGACGGGTTTTATCTTATTTATTATGAGTTAATTCCTGACGGTAACGGAGTTGCCTAAATGTGGTATAGAGTGCACCTAAATAGAGTACACTTTAATCCATTGGATAAAGAGGGCAAGATGATTAGAGTCTTGTCCTCTGGTCCTACATTTAATTGTATGACTGAAACAGATATAGAAGTAGAATTATTATATATGCTAGCAGCACCAAACTCAGAACTTATGCAATTTGTAAAGTCATGGAGTGAGCAAGATAATTCATGGTATCAATTAGTATTTACTAAATTATCTAGTGCTACAAGAGCAGGATTTACAGGTAAAGCAAAAGTGTTTAGTTATTTTGGATATGCATTGTGTCAACGTATAGCAGACAATATAATTTTTGAAACTAAATACATGAATGTTGGAAACTTAAGTGCTTACAATGTAGGTGCAAACAGAGACGTAAGAGAAGAAGTTAGAACTAAAAATAATAATAAGATACCTGGTGGAGAGAAAGTAGGAAAAGACTGGGTTGAGAAAAATGGTGGTATATGAGAAGTGAATTAAATTATGACAGAAGTAATATACGTACTAAAATAAAAAGTATTATAGGAAGAAACTTTAGTGGTATAGATACAGTTATAAATGATTTAATAAATATAGCAGTAGAGCTATTTGGTAATACTGTGCAATCAGTATATGATGAATTTGTATACACACATACAGTTACAAGTGGAGAAGTATCTGCAAAGACAGATGAATATAATTTACCTAACAGAACAAAAGTAATACTAGATGCATATTATATAGATGTATCAGGAAGTGATGATGTTTATTATCCTATACATTTAAGAAGTCCTATAGATTTTAATGAAGCTGGTAATTATACTCCAAGTGTAAAATATGGTAGACCTACATTTGATTATTCATCAGACACTATAAAGTTTGGTGTAAGTTATAACACATCAGGAGCTACTCGTGCAGATTACACAGGTATACCACAGCAAGGATATAGAGTAAATAATGCATTTCATGTATATCCAAGACCAGGTAGTTCAGAACAAGATAATAAAATAAGACTTATGTTAGGATTATTTCCTGCAGATTTACAATCTGACAGTGATAAAAATAGTATTACAAAAAGTTACCCACAAGCATTGATAACATATACAGCAGCAATGTTTTGGGGAATGCATATGAATGATGCACAAAGAGCAGCACAATATCTATCAACAGCACAACTGTTGTTAGCAAGTTTTGCAAAACAAGACGAAATAAACAAATTAGTAAATATAACTATGAAGTTACAATAGGAGGACACAATGGCAAACGCAATATATCCAGCAGCCAAAGATTCATTTCTTAAAGGAGAAATAGATTTAATAGATGATACAATTAAAATTGCTCTGGTAGATACAGGTACTTATACCTACAATGCAGCACATGATTTTTATAATGATTTGTCTGGTGTTATTGGTACACCAGTAGCATTAGGTAGTAAGACTGTATCATCAGGGGTATTTGATGCAGCAGATGCAACCTTTACTACACCATCATCAGGTACATCTGTAGAAGCATTAGTTATTTACAAAGATACAGGTAACACAGCTACAAGTAATTTAATTGCATACATTGATACAGGTACAGGATTACCTTTTACTACTAACGGAGCAGACGTAGATATAGTCTTTGATTCAGGTAGTAACAAAATCTTTGCATTATGAGAAAGTTTAAGAAAGTACCTAAGACAAAAGGTGGAGTACCTAAGAAATATGTTGCAGGTACTAAGAGTCCATCAGCTAGAGAACGTGAGATAAAACGTACTCGTGCATTATACAAAGCAGGAAAATTAACTCCTGCTATGATGGACAAGATAAGTAAATCAAGAGCAAAGGATAGGAGGAAAAAACGTGCCTAGTTATAAAGGAATACCTGGAGCAAGTAGATTCTCTAAAAGTACATTAGACAAAGTGTACAAACGTGGAATGGGTGCTTATTATTCTTCAGGCTCTAGAAATGTCCCAGCTCATGCGTGGGCTATGGGTAGAGTAAAAAGTTTTGTATCAGGTAAAGGTGGTGCAAGAAAAGCAGATAAAGATTTATTAGGAAAGGGGAAAAAGAAAGTTGCCAAAACTAACAAAAAGACAAGAAGCAGCACTAAAAAAGCATAGTGTACATCACACAAAACCAGTGCTAGCAAAGATGAGGAGACAGATGGAGCGAGGTATGAGTTTTACACAAGCACACAAGAATGCTCCTAAGAAAAAGAAATGAGAAAAGGATTATATGCAAACATACATGCCAAGCGTAAGCGTGGTGAGAAGATGAGAAAGAAAGGTGCAAAGGGTGCACCTACAGCAAAGCAGTTTGCTAGGGCTAAACAAACAGCGAGGAAAAAATGAGTATAGCAGGAAGTTTAACAGACGCTATAAATTTTAGATATGTGTTTACTATTAGTGGCACTCCTACAACTGTTAGTGGTGCAGATGATAATAGTAAAACTTTAGCTTATAATGTAGGTTTTGTAGACGTATATCTGAATGGTGTAAAGCAAGTAGTAGGTACAGACGTAACAGCTACATCAGGTAGTACTCTTGTATTTGCTAGTGCACTTGCAGCTAATGATATAGTAGAAGCTGTAACTTTTGATACGTTTACTTCTGCTACTGCAGCTATAGTTGGCACACGTTCAGAATTTAATTATGTAATAAGTGGTACACCTACTACAGTAAGTGGAGCTGATGCAGGTGGTAGTACATTATCTTATACAGCAGGATTAGTAGATGTATTCTTAAATGGAGTACGTATGAAAGTGGGCACTGATGTTACAGCAAGTAATGGCACTGCAGTAGTATTTGCTAGTGCGTTAGCAGCAGGAGATTTAGTAGATATTGTAGCACATCAAAATTTTAGTATAGCTAATCTACCTGCTAGTTCTATAGGCTCTGGCACATTGTCTAATGATAGACTACCAACTGGTACTGTATTACAAGTAGTATCTACAACTAAAACAGATACATTTTCTACATCAACAGGTGGTTCTTTTGTAGATATAACTGGCTTGTCTGTAGCAATTACACCAAGGTCTACAAGTAGTAAAATTTTTGTATTAGTAAATACACAAGTAGGTGGTGATGAAATGTTTTATATAAGATTAGTAAGAGGTAGCACAGCAATAGCTGTCGCAGATGATGACGGTGCTAACAGAATTGAATCAACACAAGGTGGTGTTTTTCAAGCTTCTAATAATGACAAGGCTGCACCTATGGGAGCAAGTTTTTTAGATTCACCAAATACAACAAGTGAAACAACTTATAAACTACAAGTTAGGAGACATACTGGAGGTAGTGGATTAAAAGTAAATGCTTCATTTAGTGATTCAGATTCTACTTTTACTGGTAGAGGCGTCTCAACAATAACAGCAATGGAGGTTCAAGGATAATGGACATAATATCAGCAATTTTAGCTCTAGACCCAAATGCACAAGTAAGTGTAAATGCAGAGAGTCTTGACCAGATTACATGGCATGATGGTAATCCTAATAACATTACCAATGACCAGATAACTGCAAAACAAGCAGAGTTAAAAACAGCTTACGACAATAAAAAATATCAAAGAGATAGAGCTGCAGAATATCCTAGCTGGCAAGACCAGTTAGACAAGATATACCATGACGGTATTGATGCATGGAAAGCAGATATAAAAGTAGTAAAAGACAAATATCCAAAGGGGTAATATATGGGTAGACGTAGAGATTTAGGTAACTATGCAGGTAAAGTATTGCAAGTAGTAAGAGGTGGGTTAGCCACTAAGTTTGCTTCATCAGCAACAGCTACATATGTAGATATAACAGGTCTTACAGCTAGCATTACTCCAACATCAGCAGATAGCAAAGTTCTTGTTCATGTAACTATATGGACAGGAGGTGCTAATGATGCTTACCCTATGTACAGATTATTAAGAGGTAGTACAGAAATAGGAAGTGGTACTAGTAACAGTGGCAGTAACAATGTTAATGTTCTTGCAGGTGGATTTTTTGGAGCAGGTGGTGCTCACATTCAATACACACAAAAATGTTTGAATAGACATTTCTTAGATTCACCAAGTTCTGCATCTGAAGTAACATACAAGATACAAGGTAAAAATGCCTATACAGGTGGTAGTGCAGGAATAGTTTATGTTAACAGAGCTGAAAATGATGGAGACAATTTGTTTGCAGGTTGTACACACAGCGAGTTAGTTTTAATGGAGGTAGCAGCTTAGTGAGTAAAGCAAGAGAATTAGGAACATACGCAGGCAAAATATTACAAGTTCAATCAACTATTAAGACTGATACCTTTAGCACAACGTCTGGTTCAGTAACTGATATAACAGGCTTGAGTGTAGCTATTACACCAGCATCAACTTCTAATAAAGTTCTTGTAATAGCTAGAGTAAATATTGGTTTAAATAGAACAGCACCATATTTATACCCACTATTTTTGTATAGAGATTCTACATCTATAGGTCCACATGATGCAGCTAGTAATAGAACAAGAGCACATTCTGGTGGACAATGGCCGTGTGCTGCAACTGACCCAACAGTAGATTACGTATTAGAATTTTTGGATAGTCCAAGTTCTACCAGTTCTCTTACATACAAAGTTGCTATGTTTTCAGAAAGTAGTGGCACAGCATATGTTAATAGAGGTACAGAAAATGATGGAGATAGTGCTATAACAGGTAGATTTACATCAGTTATTACAGTACAGGAGGTTGCAGGGTAATGCCAGTAACAAGTATAGCAACAGGAACAGTGACCACAGATGGCACAGAGCAGACCGTAGGTTCTGCACAAACAGGAGATTTCTTTTTCTCTGGTTATATAGATTTATCAAACAATGCAGCTGGAGATACAGTTGTAATAAAAATAAAAGTAAGGGTAGATAGTAGTGATATTATATGTATACAAGATACATTTACTGGTGCACAAGCTGAACCATTATATTACTTTCCACCACTACCTAGTACAGAAAATTTTGTAGTAACAATACAAAAAACAGGTGGAACAAATAGAGCATATAAATTTAGGATATTTTCAGCGTAGATGGCATTAGGTAGTTTTTCAGGATTTAGACTTTATCAAGCTTCAATAAGTGCAGCAGCTCCTGTATTAGAAGTTGAGCCTGATTCTGTTACAACAACTAACGCCTTTGGTACACCAGTTGTAACAATGCAAGCTAGCAATACAGGTCTAGCTGATGGGTTTGCATTTGGTACTACGGTAGTCAAGTTAGAAGTTAATACACTAACTGGATTTGAAGATACATTTGTATTTGGCACAAGTATTGCTAAGTTACAAGCTAGTAACACAGGTATATCAGACGGTTTTGTTTTTGGTACACCAATAGGAAAGTTACAAGCAAGTAACACAGGATTGTCTGACCCGTTTGCTTTTGGTACGACTATAGCAAAACTAGAAGCTGGTACTACTGGTATCTCAGACAGTTTTGTATTTGGAACATTAGGCTCTAAGATGAATGTAACACTTAGTGGCTTTGCAGAAACAGACGCTGTAGGTAATGCGTTAGTAGTATTTAAAGACTGGTCAGTAGTAGTTGCACCTACAAGCACAGACTTTAGCGAAGTAACAGCTGCAAGTAGTACAGACTTTAGTCAGGTAACTGCAGCAAGTAGCACAGATTTTACTGAGGTAGAAAACGAAGGTAGTTTATGAAGAGGTTTATAAAAGATTTATCAGGTGGCTTAAATTTATCTAGACCACCCCATTTAATACAAGATAATCAATTATCTGTTGCAACTGATTGTGTTTATAGGTCAGGCAAATGGCAGAAACGTGATGGCTTTGCAAACTTAACTGCAACAACAGATACTGCAAAAGTATTAGAGATAACTGACCAAATAAGAAATGATGGCACAGTAAGAAGATTTCATGCTACAACAAATAATATATATGAATGGAACGGTAGCAGTTACACAGCTAGATTATCTGCAGGTAGTAACAGACTATCAACAGAAAAATTATTCTTTACAGAAATAAACAATGAGATATATGTAGCAGATGGTAAAAATAGTATAGCTAAATCTAGCACAGGAGCATTTAGCAATGTATCTTGGGATACAAGTAGCTCTGGTAGAAACGTAACAACTGCACATATTATAATAGCATTTAATTCTAGATTATTATTATTTAATACAACAGATGGTACAGATGGAGAAGTTCCTTTTAGAATGTTGTACACAGATGTATTAGATTTTGATAGAGTAGCTAATACAAATTTCCTAGACTTAGATTATTCTGGTAGTCCAATAGTTGCAGCAAAAAGATTAGGTCAAAACTTTATAGCAGTATATAAATCAGACTCTATTGTAACATTACAAGACCAAGGTAGCCCATTGTTTTTTGTACCTAAAGCTAGACAGACTATAGGTATCATAGGACCAAAGGCTGTAACAGATATACCTAATGGACATTTGTTTGTTAGTAATGATGGCATCTATGTATTTAACGGTGGAGCAGTAGAACCTGTAGCAGACAGAACGGTAGTCAATGAATTATTTAGTAATTTAAATTATACATACAAAGACAATATATATTGTTGGACAGATTTTAAAAATAGAGAAGTAGTAATACATTATCCTACGGGTAGTAATGAAGAACCTGATAAATGCATTGTATGGAATTATCAATCTAATGTGTGGAGTCAATGGAACTTTGCTGCATACTCAGGATTTTATAGATATAGAAGTGTATCAGCACCAGAAGTTTATTTTGGTTCTGGCTCAGGAATAGTAAAACAAAGAGATACATCAGGAACAGATGGTAGTTCTGCAATAGCTAGTACATTATCAACAAAAGCATTTCATAGTATATTTGATGGACAAGTTCTTGGAGCAAGTGCTGAAGGAGCTACAGATTATGTACAAGTATTAAGAGTACAAACAGATGCTACTCCAACAAGTACAACAATATCTGTAGGAACTGCAGACTTAGGTACAGACACACCTAGCTTTACAGACCAGACTATAACAGATGAAGATGGTAAAGCACCAAGAGCAGACTTTAATAATTATGGTAGATACATAACAATCAAGGCTACAAACTTTACAAGTTTGTCTGAGTTTGTAGTAGATTTAGAATCTGGAGGAGATAGTTAATGGGACTTAATAACTATACTTTTGATGACATAACTATACCTCAACCACCTGTTCAAGTAGATACAGAGTTAATAGATTATGTTAATAATAAGTTACCTCAGTTTTTAAACTCACAGTATCTTGCATTACTAGATTTAGTATCAGCTATACAGAAAGCATTTCTAATAGATAGTAGTCAGATAGTATCACTAGATGCTGATAAAATAACAAACAATACACAGTTTACACAAAGTGTATTTATAGGAGCAGAAAGTAAAATTAAACTAGATGGATTAAATAATCAAATAACTATAGATGATGCTCAAAGTTCACCAGTTACAAGAGTTATACTTGGTAAATTAAGTGCTACAAGTAATGACTATGGTATAAAAGTTATAGATGCTTCTGGTGCTGTAAAGTTTCAATCAGGTAGCACTACTGTAATGGATGGTGGGATTATAACTGCTAATACTATTACAGCTACTCAGATAAATGCAGATACAATTACAGCTACAGAAATAGCAGCTAATACTATAACTTCAACAGAACTTGCAGCAGACAGTGTAACAGCTACAGAAATAGATGTAGCTAATTTGTCAGCTGTATCAGCTGACTTAGGAACTGTAACAGCAGGTACGATAACAGGTGGTACTATTCGTACTTCATCTAGTAATCCTAAATTACAATTAGATAGTAATGGTTTATATGCTTATAAGGCAGATGGAACTAACACAGCTTTTATTGGAAATGATGGACAGTTTAGATTTGGGACAGATGCTGGAGACAAAGTAGTATGGAATAATACAAGCTTAGCTGTAACTGGAGATATTATTGCTACAGGTAATATACAAGATGGAGCCATTACAAATCCTATAATTACTACAGCTTCATCAAGTGATTCATCTGATACAGATTTAACAGTATCAACAAAAGGTGGAAATATTATAGGTACAATATCCATAGTAGCTGTAGTAAGAGGTAGTGGTACTGTAGGTCAAGGCACTGCTAATTTACAAGTAACAATAGATGGTAATACATTTAAGAATACATGTAGTTTTTATGCAACATCTGGTGGTGGTTCTGTAGTTACAGCACAGAATCAATCTGGTAATACAGTAACAGGAACATTCTTAGACGGAGACCCTGCAGGTAGTATTACAAGTGCAGCAAATACAACGTATACAGTATCTGTAAGTATACAAGATAATAACAGTGGTATTACAGCAGCTATACAAAGCTACACAATATCACTAGTAACATTGGAGACGTTTAAATGAACAAGTGTGAATGTAAAAATAAAAAGAAACTAGAAGAAAAGTTAGCAGACTTAGAAGTTCGTTATGAACAATCTAAAGCTGCAACAGCATATTTACAAGGACAGCTGATTCTTATCAAAGAATTAATAGAATGTCTTTGTAAAGAAGGTGAGTGTGAATGCAAAGCTGGATAAAAGAATATACCAAAGAAGCTAGTCCTTGTTTAGATATTACACCTTTTGTAGAACAAAATTCTACAACTGAAAATATCTGGTTAGGTACTCAGCACGTAGGTATATTTGTATATACAGTAAATCAAGATATATGTACTATTCATATTATGTGGATAAAGCAAAAGCATAGACACAAATTTAGACAAGCTGCTAAGTACATAGCAGAGTTTGTAAAAAGAGCAGGATATAAAAGAGTAGAATTAGTTACTGATTTAAGAGTTTGTCAATTAGTAGAAAGATACTTAAAATTAAAACCTGTACAAAAAATATATTTAGAAGAAATAGATAGAATATTGGAGGTTCTATAATGGGATTTAGTAGTAGTAAATCAAAATCAAAACAAGTATCTGGACCAAGTCCAACACAAACTAAAGCAGCAAATATTTTGCTGGAGGCTATAGTACCGGGTAGTTCAGGAATAGGTGGATATGTCCAACAAGGACAGCAACCTTCTCAACAAATGCAAACACAAACAAGTTTACCTTATGAAGGAGAGGGAAGTGTTCCATCAAGAATGATACAACCTGCTACTCCTGATGGAAGTAGAGTAGGTTATGGGTATGAACAAGGTATGAAAGAATCTCAAGCAAATTTAGGAGATAGAACTTTTAGTGATGTAATAGGTAAAGGGGTGGTTAGGTCTCCAAATCAACTAACTCCTCAAGAAGCAGGACGAGTATCAGATACATTGCTACCTTCAATGACAGATATGAGATTTAAAACTATGGGAGAACAAATGGAGTTGGGTAGAGGAACAGATGAAGAAAGACAAATCATAGCTCAACAAGAAGCTATGGCAGCTGACCCTATTAAGTTTGCTCAAGAAGTGCAAGATAACATTGTACAAAAAGTGTATGCAGGTCAAGCACTAGAATTACCTACTACACCTGAAATTACTGATTACATATCTGATGTGTACAATAAATTACCAGAGTCTTTAAAAGGTTTAGTAGATGATGTGGTAACTAAAGGAACTAATGCAAATATAGATACTAGTATTACAGCTGCATCAGAAAAGTTATTAGCTCAAGCTCAACAAACTGGAGACAAGCTAATGAAAGATACTCTTGGAAGATTTTCAGCAGCAGGAGCTGCTACTAGTGGTGCTGCAATAGCAGCAGCTAGTCAGATTACATCTGAGATAGCTGTTAATTTTGGAGCTGAGTTAGTTAACTTTACTCAGACTGCTATGCAACAAGCTCAACAAGATAGACAAATAGCTTTACAAGCTTTAAATCAAATAACTACTACAGCAGACAGAGCTAGAGCTCAAGATTTACAAGCTGATATAATTAATTTAGAAACATTAAATACAACACTTGGAGCTCAGTTAAACAGTTATGTACAATTAACACAAAGTTTTTTACAAAACTCTCAGTTCTATACAGACATAATTGCAAATCAATTTAATGCTATGAGCTCTACAGATGTAGAAAATTTTAGAATGGTATATGAAGTATTAGTAAGTCTAGCAACTGGAGGACCAGGTAGTAGCTACGGTAAGTCTACATCTAAAAGTTTTGGATTAGACTTTGGTGGTTTAATATCTGGTAACTTAGATGCACTAATAAATGACTAGGAGATAAAAATGGCAAGACCAAGAATGGATATAAGAAAATTTGGAGACATACTTAGACCTGTAGTAGGTGGACAGAGTAATCAAGTTGAAATGTCTGATATGAATGTAGAAGCACCTCAAGCTGAAATTCCGTATAGTAGAGCAGCTGCTGCTTTTAGTGGAACTAAAGCAAAAGATAGAATTGAAGCTGCTAACATGTCATCAGGTCAATTTGAGAGCAAAGCAACTACTGCTGATGACTATGCTTACAGAGATGCAAATACAGGAGAAGTTATTGATATATCTGGTTTGGTAGACAAAGATGATAATCCTTTAGAAGCTTACATTCCAAATGCTACAGCTAGTGCTGACCAATTAAGAACTAACAATCAAGTAAAAGTTGTTAACCAGTATGGAGATGAATTAAACGCATACTATGTAGATGTTCAAGCTAAAGATGCAGAAACTGGGCAAACTATTAACTTACAGAAAAAAATGTATAGAAACGTAGATGAATTCTACGGAGATGAAAATGCATTAAAAGAAGCAGGATACTCAACTTTAAAAAGAAACTACATGAAGTTTGGTTTTAATGAAAGAGATGCACAAAAACTAGTTGACCAAGCAAAACTTATGCAGAATGACAAAACTAAAACTTTTAACAAAGGATTGTCTAACTTTCAAATAAAAAGACTACAAGCAGAAGCTTTAAATAAAGCTTTTGAATGGCAAGGAGAAAATGATAATCAAACACTAAGATTAAAAACTTCAGACCCTGTAAGTGAATTAAAAAGATTAACAACTGAAGCTGATGAAAGATTAGGTAAGTTTACTTTTAAAGATAATAATGGTGTTACAAAAAATGGTATGGATTTCTTAAATCTAGAAGTTAGATATGGTACACATTTATTTGTACAGAATTTAAAAGATGTTCATTTAACTAATTTAACTGAAGGAAAAGTTTCTACTAAAATGGAAGAAGCAAAAGAACAGTTCCGTAAAAAAAATCCAGATAAAATAATAGAAGGTAACAAAGGTTTTGAAATACTTACAGGAGCTCTTACTACACAAGAAGATTCAGAAATGAAAAATAGTGCAGATGTTACTGGTATAACTTCTACTAAAAATAATGTTTTAGTGTTACATACTTTTAACAAAGTTGATGCACAAGAAATAATTGATACAAAGAATGGTGAAGCTGCTACTAAATTACTTATAGATGCAGGTTTTATAGACCCTACTAGATTAGCATATGACAATGAATCTGAAAAACAAGCTATTGATGCAGGCTCTATAGAATTATTAAAAACAATTAATGAAAGTGTAGACGAACTAAGAGAAGCAGTAGAAGTTACTTTAGAACCAGGTCAATATAGTCAAGTGCTAGAAGAATATAACACATGGTACACTGCTAATTCAAGAATTTTAAGAGATGAAGAAAGAAAAGTAGATAATATACTAGGTAATTTTAATGCAGAAAATTCTAATTATTTTAATAAATTAAATAGAATGGACCAACAAGGTAAATTTTTTAATGCAGATTATGATGATAGTTTTACTGGTAAAATATACAATAATCCTCAAGAGATGATAAACGAACTTGATAAAAAATACAGTACTAATCCTATTGAATATCTAGCCCAAGTAAAAAGTTTGCAAGATGCAGGGGTTATTACAACTGAAGCAGCTGCTATGTTGGGCACAAGAGCTAGGTATTTAGAAGTAAGACTAGGAGCTACTATACCTGAAATTAAAAAACTAAGAGATAGATTAGGATTAAAATCCAGAATAGAAGTACCTGAAGATGTAGAAGTTGAAAATCAAACTGGACTAAAATTTAAAGGACAAACTTATGCTGTAAATACATCTTTCAATAAAGATACTGGTAAGTATGAACCATATGCACTTGCAGGTGAGGCTAATCCTAAGTTTGCTGATAGGCTTAATTTTGGTATGAGTGCAAATAAAGTTTATGTAAATCATCAAGATGTACTAGATGATAAATTTCCTGGAGAAGCTAAACTAAAATTTGCTGAAATAATTATAAACAGAGCTAATGGTAATGAAGATGACATAGCTTTTATTAAGAAAAATTTTAATTTAGATGATGAACAATATAACTCTTTAGGACTTAAAGACATGACACCTGCAGAACTTGTAGAGATTCTAGATGAAGCTAGAGATAATGTAAACAATACTAAATCACTTGGCAAAACTGTTCAAAAAGGTATTACAAGCTTAGTAGAAGAAGCTAAAGAAACTATTAAAGACCCTACTGGACTTAGAAGAGCTTTTCGTGCAGGTAGAGATGTTATTAAAAAAGGACTAGAAGAAAGAGCAAGAGTTAAAGAAGAAACAGGTAAACCACCTACACTTCCAAGAACACAACCCGGTGGTGGTATAGATTACATGAGAGAATTATTTAAACGTAGGAGTAACTAATGGCTGATACAAAAGTAGAAATTGTAGAAAAAGAAGAAGAAGAAGAAAACGAATTTGATATAAACGAGTTTTTAGCAACAGAAAATAAAAGAATGTTTACAACTAAGGACTACATAAATGTAGCTCCTGGTTTTAATCCTACTGACTATTTTATATCTGCTAATTATAAACCTATTGATTTTGCACAAACTAATGCTGAGATAGCTAACAATCCAGGAGGAGCATTTTTGCATGGATTAACTTTACACCATGCAGGAGAAAAACCAGATTCTTATGCATCTCTAGACGGGTTAAGTTACTTAGCAGGTTCTCTTATACCTTTGTTAACTATAAACCGTGTATCTGCAGGTACTTCTAGAAGTTTAGTAGGTAGACTTGGATTTGCTGATGATGCATACATGGTAGGTGAGGGAGGCAAACTAGTGCCTAGAGTTGGTGGTATGTCTAAATTATCTGCTAATAAGTCTCAACCTTACAAGTTACAAATGGAAGGACCTTTTACTAAAGTACAAGATACAATGAGAGGAGCTCCTGCTATTAGAAAAATTATGGCTAACAAAGCTAAGTTAGACCATGGTATTAGAATTGCAATGGAAGCTGGATTGTGGAATTTATCTGATGCTGAACTAGGAGGATTGTCAGGATATCAAGATGCTTTATTATATACAAGTATTGGAGAAGGTCTTGCAGCAGGTATATCTAGAGTAGCAGGTAGAGTTAAAAATAAACTAAGAACTAAAGGAAACAATGCTAATACTAAAGTAAAAGTAGATGAAACTAAAGCAGATGATTATGATGTAACTCAAGCAGCTAAGCAAGCTGATGAAGCCATAGATGCAGAACCTACTATACCTGAAGGCGTAGGACCAAAAGAAAAACAATTTGCCATAGAAAAAATACAAGAATTAAAAACAGTTATAACTAAATTTAGAAATTTAGAAAATGCTTCTATTAAAAACACTGAAGGTTTTATAGAAGCTATAATGAGATTAACACCTAAAGAATTAGAAGGTAAAATATTTTATGATGCTGCAGGAAAAAAAGGACACAAAGTATTAAAAGATGGAGCACTAGAAACAGTAGAAAGATATGAAGAAGCTCTTAGAGTAGCTCAAGAAGTAGAAGGTTTTATAAAACCAGAAACTAAGTCACAAGATAAAGATTTAATACAAAAAGCCACTGATATAGTTGAAGGTATAAAACTTTTAACTCAAGGAAAATCAGAAGAGTTAATAGCAAAATTTGGTAAAAATTTTAAGAGAAAATTAAAAAGAAATAAAAAAGTTCAAGATGTAATTAAAGAAGAATCTAGTTTTAGTGATGAAGAATTAACTAACATGGCTATAGTTGAAGATACTATAGAAGCAGCAGAAAAACAATTAAAGCTAGACTTGGGTATGGACACAGTAGAAATAACTAATCCTTATTTTGAATTTAATCCTAAGTATATAGCAGAAGATGTAAAAGAAATTAAACTAACAAAAAGTCCATCTTTTAAAATAAGAGCTAAAACACCCAAGATAAAAACTGACAGCTTAGGGTTAACTACATATTCACCTGCAGTAATGAGTATGGAAACTAGAATAGGAGCTACAGCAGGTAGACCAGATATACCTTATATTAAACAATTTTACTCTGCACCAAAAGTCTCTGATAAACCTGGTAGTTATTATAATTTCTTAGAACAAGAAATGCGTCAATCAAGTGTACCTGTTAGAACTAGAGCATATGAAACTATAAAAGATTTACAAGAAGCTACTACTGCAATAGATGTTGGTATGTATAAAAACCCAAAAATAGACTATACTAACCAGCCAACAATCACAAAAAGAGATGGAACTACGGTTGCACTACCAATTACAGAAGGCGGACAAGTTGTATTAAAGCCAAAAAAACCAACTACTTTAAAACTACCAGATAAAAGCACTTTAAGAACAGTTAATACAGATTTAATTACTGGATTATCTACTATACAAAAAATAATAGGTGACGTAAACAAAAGCCCTAGACCAAAAGAAATACCTGTTACTATAATAAGAAGTTTAGAAACTGCTATATCATTAGCTAATGAAACTATATTATCTAGAATGAATCCTGTAGTAGCTAGACGTGCATTAGCTTTAAAAGAAATTATACCTGTTAGAAATTATAACAACTTATTAACTAGATTAATTAACTCATTAGAATTACCTAAACCTAAACCAACAAAAACAGCACAACAATTAAAATTAGAATATTTACTAAGTGGAGGAAAGGTAAAAAAAGTTCCTTCTAAAAATGTAGAACTAGATGCAAACGCTGAGTTTGCAGAACATTTAAAAATACAACAACAGAAAATAGCTAAATTTAAATCTACATTTACAGATAAAAAAATTGTGGATTATGTTAAAAAGAATAATCCTAAAATGTCAGATAAAGATATTACAATAGCAGCAGCTGAATTAAAAGAACAGATATATACAGCAGAATATAAAGCACTTACAGATTCAGATAGATATATTAAAATGTATGAAAAGAATTATTCACCAGATGCTTACTATGATACAACTCCTGAAGTTGGTTCTGACATAATCAAAGAAGAAGCAGACGCATTGTTTGCACGTCAAGCAGATGAAAGTATTGATACAGGAGAAATAGTTGACCCTTTAAGTGGAGAGAAAATACTTTCTAAAGAAGTGCTTGATACTGAGCCAGATGGATTACCTAGAATTGTAGGTTTTTATGATGAATTAGTATCAGGTATAAAAGACCCACAATTCCAACTAGATGATAAAATAAATTTAATAGTATCAACACGTCCTAGTAAAATAACAAAAGTAAATAAACTTTTACCACCTGCTAAAGCAACTGGTATACCTTTAGCTGGTAGAATAACTCCTATGAAGTTATCTAATCCTGCACATGCAGCTGCAGACCAATTAGAGTATATGTTAAATGTAGAATATAATGGTATACCTTTTGTTAATCTAAAAGAAGCTAATGAATACTTGTTGCCTAAAGTAAAAGAACTAGTACCTAAAGCAAACATAACCAAAGATGGTATTGCATATGGTAAAAATAAATTATTAGTTATAAAAGAATTAACTGACAGAGAACTGTTAGATAATCCAGGAACTGTTAAGTATGTATTGTTAGATTCAAATACTAACGTATCTAATTATCTAGCTTATGTTAATAAAAAGAATGCACTTAAAATTAAGAAAGCAAATCCAAAACAAAGACAAATAGATGCAGAAAAAACAGAAGTTCCTGGAACTAATATAGAAAACATATCTAGTGGTAAACAACTTAAAAGGTCTACTGGTGGTAAAGAAATAGATAATTTAACTTATATTGATAGTAGAGTAGGTAAACTATTAGATGAAACAGTAGATGCAGATACATGGATGAAAGCAGACCAGAACTTTAAATTAAACAATGTACCTCTTACTTACAATTTTGTAGACCAATTAGCTACTACTATGCAGAATGCTATAGAAATGCACAAAGTAGGTAATTTACAGACAAGAGATTTAATGGAAATAATAGAAGTAGCTTTAGAAAAACGAGGTATAAATCCTAAAAACTTACCTAAAGATGTAGACTATCCTAATATAGCTAGACGTAAACTAGATGAGTTGACTGCAAATATAGAAAAAGCAGGGGAAGCAAATAAAATGGGAGTCTCTGCTACTAATCCTATTGATATAATTAAAATGAAAAAACTAATGAAAGACTATGCTGATAACATGGATGATATAACTGGTAGAAATGCAGCTGAAATGTCTGCATTAGTAGACGAAGCTAGTGAGATTATAAAACAATTAAAAGATAATGGGTATGTAAATAGTGGTTTAATGAAACTAGATGAGCTTGCAACTATAGCAGACTTCTTAAAAACACAAGCTAATTTTGTAGGAGATGCTAATGTAGACTTGTTTGTAAAACAAATAGAGGATTCTTTTAGAGATGAGTATATTAGGTCTGCTCAAATGTTTATAACAAAAGAATATGGACAATTAAAAAATTATTTTGTTGCTGATACACACAAAGGTGGTAGTAAAATGCAAATGCAAATGAGAACTCAAGATGCTTCAGATTGGGGAGACACAGTAACTGAATATTTTCAAGCTGGAAAAGAATTAAAGAATGATTTTGGTACTGATTTTGAATCTTTAACAAAAACTATTAGACAAAACCCAGCTCAAAGAGAGTTTATTAAAGATAAAATGTTAGATTTTATAACAGATAATCCTGAGTTACTAGAAAACTGGGATGTAGGTATGGGGTTTCGTCCTGGTACACAGATTGTAAAGAATGCAGAAGGAGTAAGAACTGGTACAAGAGAAGTATCACAATTACCTTTAATGGGACAACAAGCTCCTGGGCAAGCTGGACTTAAATTTCAAGAAAGATACAAACAAATGAAATTAGGAAACTATGCTACAGGTATGAATGAGCGTACAACTACAGGAGCTATATTTAGAGACTGGATGCAACTTATGTCAGATAATCCTCATATATGGGAATCTTTTGTAGACAGACACATGTTAAGAGGTAAAGCTATAGACAAACTTTATTGGTTAAATAGGTATGCATCAGGAGATGATAAAGCTAAACACTATATACTAGACACTATTGATAATGAACCTATTATAAATAACATGAGAATAAATCATTTAAATTTTATATATAATAATCCAAGAAGTCATTACAAAGATGGTAATGATTTTGTAAATGCAGGTGCAGTGGATGAAGGCATAAATAGTCCTATAGATGATGCAGGAACTCCTCCTCCCCCATCAGGAGGAGGCTACTATAGCACTGTAGATACACCTGCTGAATCTATAAAAATTCCTTACATTGGTAAACATTTTTATAAAGACCCAGCACGTATATTTAAAAAAGCTTATCAAGTTATAGGTGACATTGGGTTTATAGATATTATAGATACAGCTAGAAATTATGTAAACAGAATGGCTGTAGTTCCTAAAGAATTTTTTGATTGGATGTCTCAATCTAGATTAAATAAAAGTATAACAGCTTGGCAGAAAAAATATCCTGATAGAAACTGGGCTGAGGAAGAAGTAAAGATAATAAATACTTTAAGAGACATAGATTATGAATTAGAACAATTAAGAGTAGGTAAAGATGGTAGTAGATATAGGCTTAGAAGCCAAGAAGAATCTATGAGAAAAAGAGGGTTAACTGAAGAAGAAATAACTAGAGGTTTAGATGCTCAGATACAAATTATAAAATATAAAGAACAACAAAAATTAAATACTTTATTATCAACTAAATTAACTAGACCTGAAAGTAGAGAAATAGCAGAGGCTTTCTATGAAGGCACAAGACAAATTAGAGATACTAGATACAATGACTTGCTTACCCCTGATTTAGAACTTGCATTAAGAAACGCTGGTATAGCAGAAGAAAATATGCCTAAAAGAATAGGAGATTTAGTAGGTTATTTCCCTAGAATAGCTGATGGTAGTTTTAAAATTAAGTTACAAAAAGGTAACAAGTATTTTGATATAGGAACTTCTAATACTTCAAATAAAGAAACAGTGCAAAAAGAACTTATAAGATTTTTAAATAATGAACACAATGCAAAACTTTTAGAAAAACCTGATGATTATTTTATACACATAATACCAACAGGTAGAAACTTAAGTGAAATATCTGATACAGCTATGGCAAATGCTGTAGATAAAAGTTACAAATATCAATTAGGAGATGTAAAAAGATATTTGTTTGGTAAAGAAAAACTTACAGCAGGAGATAACATAGTTGATTTTCTAGCAAGAGCAGCTAAACATAGAGGAGATGGACCAATGCAAGTAACTCCTTATAAATCATTAGAAGAGTTACTGTCTAGTTATTGGTACAATAATAGTAAAGCCTCTTTAACTTTACCTTTAACAGCCAAAATAAAAACAGTACAAGGAAAGTTAAATAAAGATGTACAAAGAGATTTGTACAATTACATGACTGACTATCACAATATGTTAATAGGTAAAAAAGGACCTGTAGAACAAAACATAGATAAGGTAGTTAACAACTTAATGGATTATGCTTATAAAATTCCTGTTGTTAAAAACAGATTAGAATCATTAGGTATATACGAAGGTAGTGGTAACCTTAGAACTTTAAGTAATTTAATACAAAGAACATCTTCTTTTGTAGCTTTAGGTGCTAACGTAGCTACAGCTTTACTGCAATATACCATTGTAGGACTTAACGTATTACCAAGATTAGCTTTAGATAGTAACAGTGGTAAAATATTAATGAAAGCTTGGAAACATGCTGGTGGTATTATGAACAAAACTAGCCCATACAACAAAGCTTATGAAAGAGCTAACCTAGAAATATTTAAACAAGATGGTGCAGTTCAAGATATTCTTAATGCTGGTGGTATTAGAAAAGCTGGACCTACACGTCAAGCTTTTAGAAAATTAAATGATTGGGCTATGTGGTTATTCCAAGATTCTGATACAAGGTCTAGAATGTTTACTCTTGTAGTAGGTGTAGAGAATGGTAAAAATATTCTAAAGGGTCTTAAAAGAAAACTTGTTAACCGTAAAGAAGTTATAACTAATGCTAATTATAAAAAATATTTAACTCAAGATGAACAACTCATGTGGTTAAGAAGTAAAGCTAATAACACAAATTTAAAATCAAAAGTAACATCACCAGAAATAAAAAAATTAATAGATGATTATGCTGTAGATTTTATGGAGCAAACAAACCATACATATAACTCATTTAATAACCCATTAGCTTTTAGTAATCCTGTTACTAAACCATTTTTACAATTTAAAACATGGGTACAAAAAGAGATTACATTTTTTATAGATGCATTTAGAGAAGTACCTAGTTACTCTGGTGTGCCTATGGCAGAGAGGTATGGAAATGCAGCTAAGATAGTAGCTGCTTTCACAACACTTGGAGGTATATTCTCTTTACCTGGTGCTCAAGAACTAGACATGGCTACTAGATGGGCATTTGGTGTGTCTCCTAAAGCATGGATGTACGAACAAGATTCTCCATTACATGATGTATTAGCAGGTGGGTTCTTTACTTTAGGTGGTGTCAGCATGGAAGGAAGAACAGGACCTGGTAACTTATTTACTGTAATAGATACAGATAACTTGCTTGGTATATATCCTGCAAGATTAGCCAAGGCAGCCATGGCATTTAGAGATGGTAGAACAGATGCTGCATTAAACTTTGCATTACCTAGATTTGTACAAAATTTAAAACAAGGTTATGATATGGCTACTACAGGACAACTAAGAAATACTTATAATGGTGGACTAACATTTAATGTAGATGAAATGAGTGGTAATTCTGCTCTTAATATAATATATAAACTTGCAGGTTTTCAATCTATGGATGAAGCAAGATATCAAACTCTTAAGTTTGCTATGTTAGATGCTTCTAAATCTAGAGGTAGAGATAGAAGATGGATATACAATACTATATTTGATTATCTAGATGAAGGAGATACAAACAGAGCTAAAGCTTTTGCAAGAGAATCAGACGTTGAATTTGATAAAGTATTAAAAGAGTATAAGAAAAAGAATCAACCAGACTATACTCATAAAACTTATCCATACTTTGACAAAGAAGATGAAGTGGATAAAGTTATGGGACCACTATTTAATCCTAAAGAAAGGAGGCTCAGATGATGGAAGTAATAACAGAGTACATTCCTTGGTTATTATCTGGTGTTCTTACAGTAGCAGGATATTTGTTTAAAAACAAGTATCAGCAACTAAAGAAAACTGTAGATGTCTTCACTAAGATGTGGGAAGATGACAAAGTAACACAAGAAGAATGGAAAGAATTTGTAGATGAAGCAAAAAAGTTAATAGGTAAATAACCAGAACACCAGGAGGATAAATGGAAGAACTTATACCTATAATTAAAGAAGTAGGATTCCCTATAGTAGTAGCATTCTTTGTACTACTACGTTTAAATGGTAGCTTAGACAAACTAAAAGTATCTATTGATACTTTATCTGACAAGATGTCTGACAAAGATAATACTTTAGCTAAGCTTACTACCAAAGTAGACATGTTAGAACGTACCGTGTTTAGATTATCAAGAAATACAAGGAGGCAGAAGAACTCTGCCCCCCAGGTACAACCCATGGAGAAAGAATAACAAGGGAGTGGGCTGCACTAATTTAAAGTTGTAGGTTCTTCTCCAGTTGTTTTTGTAAATAAATCAGGAAACTCAGATTGAGCATAACTTGCCCAAGTAGTATTACTTAAATTAATAATTTCATATCCTTCTGATTTATGTATGTCTATTTCCGCTATGAACCTATTTGTTTTTTCTATTTCATCAGGTTCTTTTATATATAATAACTGAGATTTTAACAATTTATTAGTTACTTCATGAGGTAATATCATGTTAATTAAAGCAGCTAGTGCCATTCTACATTTAAAAAATACAGGTTCTTCCCACCCATCTATAACTATTAAACGTGTTTTACCCAAAGATATCAAAGCTGCTAGTGATGGTACAGCTTTTTCTACAAAGTCTGTGTTGTTAAAAGACAACATAAACTGTAAAGATATTAGCTCTCGTTCATCAGGATTCAAAGAATAATAATCTTCTATATTATATATATGTTTTAACTCAGCTAATACCAGTCTTTTTTTGTTGCTCATTTTTTATCTCCCTTTTGTGTGCTCGTGTAATTAAATCTACTATTATGTTAGGTTCTGCTTCCCAATACATGTAAAATTTACCAGGTACATATCTTACATTAAAAGGTATTCTTTGTAATATAAAATTTATTTTATCAGGAGATAAATTATAATACAAGTATTGATGTGGGTTCCAATGAGGCTCAAGTTGATACCAATGTAATCCTAAAATAGGATTAGATTTGTTAACATAACTTGGAGTTAAATACATATCTTTATACATGTACTCTTCTATCTGATTGTCTACCCATACCCAAAACTCAGGTCTTTCTTGAGTAGGTATAAATCTATCTAACTCTAAAGAAAATTGTTTTTTCTTTATTATCTCTAACATTCTAGAATATAAACTAACTCTTGTGTCAGTAAAAATACTACCAGATAGTATAGAACTTTCTGTAGTTGTAGATGCAAGTGTAGCTATAAGACTAAGTTTTTTTAAACTCTTTACATATTTATCCAACTAAGTATGTACTCCTTTATACTAGGAAAAAATCTAACAGGTTCAGACCTTTCTTCATTACTCAATGCAAAAAACATAATCATACCATTATCTTTCATTGCTGAATTAATCTGACGTTTTTGTTCTGCCATAGATATATAACCTTTTTTACATTGTATACCTATCCAGTTTCTTTGACCATTTCTAGAATTATAAAGACCTACAATAATATCTGCTTTACCTCTACTACCTCTAGACTCTACAATATAATACTTAAGTTTGGGTAATGCATCTAGTATAACAGATATAACACTACGAGTTTTCTTTTCAAACATGTACCCACGTCTGTACATTTTTTTAAATCTAGGAGTTCTACTTAGCTTTGACATTGCCGTCCTTATTACACAAGTCTAAATAAGTACAACCTTTACATATGTATTGAGGTACATCAGTAGGACGTGGTGGTAAGGTATTAGTAGCTATACCTTCTTTGATTGTGTTTACATGATTGTCTAACCAAGGTTTCCAGTAATCATACTTTTGTACTTCTCTACTCATTTTTTCAAACCTAGTATCACATGATATTACTACATACTTGTTTTCCATAGTACTACGTTTAGTGTACATTAATATACCGTAAGGTATATTTAACTTTAACTTTTCTTTACCGTAATACATCCAGAGTAGGATTTGTTTAAGATGGTATGGATGGTATTTAAACTCATTCCATTTCCATAATTCAGTAGACTTTAGTTCCATAGGTACATAGAATTTTTTATCTCTATAGTCATACTCATGGACAAAGTCTGTAGTAGCAGTACACACAACGTCTTCTTCAACTCTTATGTGTACAGGGAATTGATTTTGTTCTATGGATTCTACACCATGGAGATGTCCATCCATTCTTCCTAGTATCTTAGCCTGAGTTTCTTCATTAACAAAACCCATATACATTCTTTTTCTTGCAAAGATATCTTCTATAGGGTCGCTTGTTCTCTCACTGAAGTATCCATAATAACTCTGCCTTATGCAAGTTCCAAGGGAGCTGGAGCGTATAGCTTTATCTTTACCTCTAGCTTTCCATTCTTCAGTTCTAGCGTCCATGTAATTAGAAATTTCATCAGAACAAGCCTGTTCCAATGTTTCAAGGAAGTGTTCAGGGTCATATATTAAGTCTTTTACACTCATAATATAATGGGTAGTTTATCCACTATACCCAGGTGGGGGAAGACAGATTACTCCGTCTGTTCTGCACCCTCTGGCTCTGCTTGTAACAGGTCCAGTAAATCTTCAGGTACCTCTTCTTTAGGAATAGTAAATATTAAATCAGCTGGGTTCTTACTCTGTGATTTAGATTTATCATTCCAGAAAGCTCTTATCTTGAGCCCTCGTCCACCAATATTTAATATAGTATTCATTGCTAGTTTACTACCATTAGGTCTATTCCAACCTACACCTACAGTAACCCATTCTTGTTTTGCATTACTATTGGATGCAGCAGAACTAGCCTGTCTACCTCTAGATAAACTTGGCTTAGTATTGTTATAACGCTGATACGCCATATCGTCCTCCTCTAATTCCAGTTAGGTCCGTGTTCTTTAATGTCTAAAGGTAAGTCTAACATAACACCTGACTTATTTACATCAGGTATTTGTGTATTTATCTGACCTATTAGTTCATACACTAACTCTAATTCTGGTTTATATACATCTATTTCCATGGCATCATGAAACTCTAGCCATAGTCTTGATATACACTTGTGCTTCTTTAACAAGTCATACATTTCAAGTATACGTAACTTGTTTAGGTCTGCACTAAATGACTGAATTGGGAAATTAACTACTTGTGTAGGGTTCATTCTATCTCCAATCCTCCCATATACACTAGTATTATAACCTATTTTCTTTGTTAATGTCAACAACTTTTTTTGATAATCTGCAATACCTATCTTAGACATAACATCTAAATAAGTTGCAACAGTTGTCTTTGCTTTACTTCTAGATAGTCCAGCTTTGACTAGCTCACTTGAGAGTCTATGCTCTGTAGCCCCGTATACATATGCAAAGTTCAATATCTTAGCATTCTTACGGGTAATGTTAGCCAGTTCTGAAGTCAGGCTATGCATATCACTACCCTTAGTGTAAGCCTCTATAAGATATTTACTACCACTCAAGTAAGCCAGACATCTAAGTTCTGATTGGCTAGCATCCACGGTTAGAAGAGTTCCTTCCTCTTCAAATATAGATTTGAAACATGGTCGAACACCAGGAGGAATGTTTTGCATGTTAGGATTGGTACTTGTCATTCTACCCGTGGTTGTGGATGCTAGTTGTAAGTTGCAATGTAGTCTTCCTGATTTACTTACAAGCTCAGGAATCTTAGTAGTATAAGTAGTATTTAACTTACTATACTTTCTATATTGTAATATATTTTGAGCAAACTCATGATTAATACCTTTGAGTATAGTTTCTCCTGTACCATCTACTTCATAGCCTAACTCTAGTAATTTATCTTTTACTTGTGCAGGACTACTAGGATTAATATCATAATCTTTATTTATCTTTGTTAGTATTTCATCTAAATGTTTATTATTATGTTTAGTATATTCTTTTAGTTTAGGCATATCTACTTTAATACCTTGATGTATCATTTGAGATACAGGTAATACCATTGACATATCTATATCTCTAGCTGGTTGCATGATATCCCAGAACTGTGAGTAGTCTTCTTTAAACATGTAATACAATCTTAAACCAGCATACGCATCTCCTGCACAGTAGTCTTGTAACTTCTTTGTTGTCTGTGCAAAGTCTTCTATGGTGATATGCTTTGCATAGTCTACTAAGTGGAGGTAGTTATGTGCAAAAAACTTTAGACCACCTACAGGTAGATGCGAAGCTAGCTGTCTCTTAAGTATAAGTGTATCCATGAACTGACATTCTATTTGGTCAGGTCCTACTATCTTTAGTAATCTTATTACATCAGCAACTATGTTATGACCTACTACTGTAAGGTCTTTATTTTTACATACTTGTTCACGTAATAACTTACGTACTTCTACAGACATTTGTACAGCTGCACACTTGGAACTACTGCTTACTCCTACAGTATGAGTAATATCTGTTTCTATATTCCATTCAAAGTCTAGTCCAATATATCCTTCTTCTAAAGCTTCTGCTAGTACCTCTTCAAAGGATGGGTGTAGGGGTATCTCTTCTAGTTCATCACGGCATTCAGCTCCAGCTCTGCTGTAAGCTTCAATGATAGTTCTATCCAGTGCTTTATCTTTAAGTTGTTTTGGATGTATGCTTGATTCATACTCTTGGTCTATCTCTTTACATGCCATTCTTGCTAGCTCTCCCATAGCTACAACTTTGTCAGGTTTAATTTCATCTATCTCTTGCTGTAGTAAACTACTACACCAACGTACTTCATGTGTCTTAACTTCATAATCTTTTGGATAACATTTAACTGGACATGTAATCCATACTTCACAGTCTATTAAGTATTGCGTCATGTATTTCTTGACTGTGCTGCCACTTGAGTCTCCCCCAAGCTGCTTACGCATGTCTTCTGCTTGAGACGGTGTACCTAAAATTATAAGTATCCTACCACGCTGTCCATCTTGCAGCTTAACACGTAACAACTTAGGGGAAGAAGCATGTTCAAATAATCCACACCTTAGACAATTGTCATCAAGGTTTAGGGGTTTGTACTTCTTCCGTCTTTCTGTGTAGGTTCTCGTTAGCATCTTTCTCCTCCATTATTACACGAAACAATTCGTCTATGTTTCTTTGTAATATCCTTTGTATAAGAAGATAAGCAGTAACCTTGTTTGCTTCCTGCCTCCCAGGTTTATCTATCTCAAGACCAGTGACAATTTCTCTAGCTGTTTTTTCTATGTAAAATGTCATTGACTCTCTCCTGTCTTCTTCTTGTGTTATAGATAAATTTTTATAGTATCCCATTATAATACCTCATTAATTTGTGTTTCCAACTCATCATCTGTGTATTCATAAGGCTTGAGTTCTGGGTAGATTTCTACTGTACGTAGACCATACGCTCTCATCTTATCAGATATAAGTTTGGTTATGACCTTAGCATCAGGGTCAAAGTATATAATAAACGTAGTCTTTGCCATCTTAGATAGCATGCTCAATTGCATAAGCAATGATGTTTTTATATTAGTACCAAGTATAGCAACACTTGGTAAGCTTGTCCCTTGCCACATCCTCATAGCATCATACACTGATTCTACAATAAAGCAATAGTCTTTTATTTTTACCTCTGGTAAACACCTACTATATGTAGGATAAACTTTTACTTTATGCCTAACAACTGGGACTAGTTTGTATTTAGGTTTTCTATTTAGATAACGTATCTGTCTTCCTGACTGAGTAGTATCCATTTCATATGTTTCAATTAATAATTTGTTATCATAATACTTGCATCCAAACTCTTTAGCTGTTGATGCTGTAATCTTTCTATCATGAAAAAACTTTAATGCATTACCATTATACATGTAACTGTATTGTTCTACATTTTTAGTAACTGAAACTGTATTAACAGATGATTTACTTACAGGTGTTTGATGTGCTAAGTCTATCATCCATTGTTCTAGTTTGCCACTCTTCTTACAACCAAAACAATAATACCCATTCTCATATATAGCTAGAGATGGGTCTGTATCTCCATGAAAGGGACACTTAGTCATTGTAATTACTTTACCCATAGAGTATGTACAAGCCTTGTACTATAAGTGTAAGACCTATGATGTACATGGCAGCTCCTATAAAAAATTTTTTATTCATCTTCTACTATCTCAGGTCCTGCAAACATAGAGTCATCCCTATGTTCTTCATCAGGAAATGGCTCATGTTTATCAAACTTTTCTTTAGCTTTCTCACAAGCTTCTTCAAAAGTTAGACCTGCCTCCATATAACATTCTACTAAGGCATCTAATAGAATATCATTGTACTCATTACTCATTGTTAACCTCCTCGCATATATCAAATTGAAAACCAGTAAAGTCACTCTTAACTTCACCTGTATCTATTATAGCATTAGAAACTTCTATAGAAAATTTTTGCTTTGCATCTTCTAAGTTTTTAGCTTCAACTTGCATTTCATATTCTACTACTTCACTGCCTCTAATAATAAATGTCTTCATGATTTATGCTCCTTTTGTCTTTGAAAATATGTTTTACTACTAGTTTGATGCTCGTATTCTGAGACAGCTTCATCATACTCTTGCACTTTTTCTTGTGCTTTTTGTTCGCATGTTTCTTTAATAGCTTGTCCTAGTTTATCTAGCTTCAGTGTCAATACCCCTTCGCTGGTAGTTCGCCCGTCAAGGGCGACTACACAGCTTTGTGGTATTTCCACTTCTTCTATGAGTATCTTACCTTTAGTATATATTTTAAATTTAAATGTATCACTCATTGTCTTCCTCCGTATATTCTTCATAGTCATATGTTAACTGATTGAAATCAAAGTTAATTAGAAACTCTTGCAATGCTGGATGTCTCCTAGCTTTGATAGTAGTTATGTTCCTGTATCCTGTGTTGATGTCTCCACCTACACCTAATACTAGGTCAGCATGTGATATGATACCAGCCTTAGCTTCTAGTAGATTATCTGCACTAGGAAATGGGTCATCCTTGTTTAGTTGATGAGCTGTTATAATAATAACATTCTTATCTTGAGATATACGTTTTAGTTCTGACGTAATATTCTCTAGCTCATGCCTTCTTGCATCAGCTTTCTTCAAAGATGACATAACACCTAGATAATCTAAGAACACTATGTCTGGTTTGATTGTATCAATCTCCATTTCTAATTGTGTGGTAGTAAACTCAGAATAACAACATGCATAGAAGTCAGGAAACTCTTGCACTGCAAGTAATCTTTTACGTAACATAGTTTCACTGAAGTCTTTGATAGATATGTATAATGTTTTGAGTTTATTTATACAAGCTTCACGTACAAATGATAGCATGATGCTGGTCTTACCACGTCCAGTAAATGCACATATCACAGCAAGTTCTTCTTTGGTTAGTCCATAATGAAACAAATAGAACAAGTCATTAGTTTCTGTCATCTCCATATCAGAAAACAATTTAGATTTACTTGCACCATATTGTATTGTGTTAGTAGATACACTAGATATCTTAGATAACTTATCATCTAATGGTTCATCAGATTGTATGATGTTAGATATCTTATGAATCTTATTGTTTGTTAACAGAGTATTGATAGCTCTGTATCCAGTTACATTACTGACTGTCTCTTCCATGTCTTTAAAGAACATGTATTCATCAGCACTAAGTACATCCTTGACTATGCTTAAGAAGTCTGTCTTAGTTAAAGATTCTTTTTCTTTCTTTAACTCTTCCCATAACATATCATATGGATATTCAAGATAAACAGATTGTAACATAGGAACCATTTGGTCTCTCTTACTTTTGTTTAACAGAAATGTAAATAGATTTAGGTAGGTATTCTCCACTTGTATCCTCCCGTGTATATTCTAGTATACTATTATTGACTTATAAAAGTCAATAAATAGTTATAACATGTGCATGTTTTTCTATGATACGTTTATTCCAATCCGTTGTCAAGAGAAACACAGGTTTATTGTGAAATTTCTTAGTCATCTCTAGACTACTTTTGATATCATATAAACCACCATCTGTATACACAACAACGTGGTCTTCTGGACTAGCATAATCAAATACAGGTTTGATTGTTGTGCCTCCATAGAATCTACGTATTGCTTCTTCTATTTCTTTGGTTTGATTTACATCAAATATTGTAGATATTTCTGTATCAAACAGAAGCACTTTATGTCTACCTTTTGTTAGGTGTTGACTAATAACTCTGACAATTATGTCAATGTCTTTTCTATCCATACTACCAGAACAATCTATAGCAAACAAGAACCTACTCTTTGAATTAGAATAGGCTCTACCTTTTTGTATGATACTAGGATGTATTGGATTGTGTGGCTCACGTCTGTATGAACTTACCCTTTCAGAATTATTGTAGTTATGTATAACTTGTAGAAACTTTTGTAACCATTTAGGTTTAGCTATAGGTTTCTTGAATAGATAATCATAGTC
>CESK01045641.1_pt1 | contig 28236 bp, 10 predicted proteins | sample 531091 | NCBI WGS metagenome assembly CESK01 (sample SAMEA2621271, study PRJEB7988) | marine metagenome | biome: marine biome (ENVO:00000447); feature: surface water layer (ENVO:00002042); material: "saline water (ENVO:00002010), including plankton (ENVO:xxxxxxxx)" | depth 5 m
GGTCCTAAATTAGGGCTGTCCGCATCACCCATCCGCCTTTCGATAATCATGTCGTAGGAGGTAACACCGTCACCATCGCTGTCATCGTTGTCCGTAATGAGGTGAATCAGCGCTTCGTCTCTGACAGTCTCATCAATTCTAGTTGTCAGGTCACTACCTATGGTGAGTTTACCTAGGTCAGCGTCGAATAGCATCTGTTTTGTGCTACCGACTGTCAGACCCTTCTTTACAACAAAGTTTTTCTCCACCATCTATTCATCACCATGATTTCACTTTCCATCATATTTCTAAGAGCGTCTGTTGGCTACGAATAATGTACGTATCGTTGCCTGCATTGCTACCCCCGGTAGCAGTGAACTTTACTAAAATGTTCGCACTACTTCTTACTGCGCTTATATCTCCGCTGGATACATCACCAGAGGAGAGCACTGCGTAGTTGGTGTAGTACACGTCATCGTCTGCCTGTATTTGAGTATCATGACCATCCCACATTACCACTGTCTTGAACAGGTCAGTAGTATTGTCAGTGGTATTGTAAACAGTAGTGAGAATCTCAGCACCACGGTGAGTGGTAGTGTTTATGGTAGCGATTGTAGCAGTTGATGATACATTGATTGTCCCAGAAGCCACTTGAGTGGATGTGTGTTTGGCAAACTCAGTTGAGATAGAGTTGAATGCCCCTATGTCCTTACTACCATCCACCACAACTGCCTTGCTTGCAGTTACAGTGCCTGCTGTCACACCATCCAAGACACCGATTTCCGCCGTTGATATCGTGGTGCTGTCGAGTGTCAGTGATGTATCGCCTGTCAGTGTGCCTGTCACGTTCAGGTTACCAGTGATGTCCAGTGGCTTGTTTATGGTGAACTTGGTCCCAGTGTCAGAGTACAACATAGAGGCACTCGCACCGTCAATGGAGAACCCTGCACCATCAGCGCCAGCAGAGTCAGAAGCACCCTTGGCTAATGTGATTGTCAGGTCATCAACATCCAAATTAGTCACGCTGACGCTGTTGATGTCACCTGTTATGTTCAAGTCTCCAGTGACTGCTAGGTCACCAGTGACCTCCACACTCTCGGACTTTATCTCCATCCTCTTGGTGAGTGTGCCGTTCAAGGATGTGTGGAACTCTATTGTGGCGTCCTGACTGCTTGCGGTTGATGTAAAGGCGTTTTCCTTCTTGACCGATATCTTTGCCGCATCGACTAAAGTGGAGTTGGTTGAGTTGCCGAGATTGAACAGAACGGAAGTGAAACCATTGGTATTGGAAGAGTTGGTCTTGTTGGTTATTGAGAGCGCTGTGAACTCCGAATCTAAGTCGGACTCGATATCTAATGCAGTGTCCGGTGCTATTGTGCCTATTCCTAACTTGCCCTCAGTCATGCTGATTGAGTTTGATACCGAATGTGCACCGCTCGAACTACCATCAGCACTCTTGGTGTAGAAGTCAATCCTTCCCCCTGCACCTGTTCCTGTACCTGTGCCACCGAATAGGGCTAGATGGTCTCCAGCGACGTTGGTGCCAGTCGTGTTAGCGACTTTAATCTTCGACCCATCACTGACTATCAGGTCATCGCCAACTGTGACATCATCAGTAGCAGTCAAATCAGCCGCTGTGACTGTCGCGGATGCTGTGAGTGATGCTACACCAGTGATGTTGTCGGAGTCATCAATGGTCATACCCGTGTCTTGTATCGCTGCTGTTCCATCCATACGCACCATTCTGTGGTCAGTACCGCTGACTGTCAGTAGACCGCTTGTCGTCATGTAGGTCTTCAGCCTAGACATGGTGGCTTTCCTGTTAGTGCCATTAGCACCGTCGTCGACTGGGAATATATCCGCGTCTACTAGAGCAGCACCGATGTCTGACAAACCGTCTATATCGAGAGTGCTACCACCAGATGCGCTTATCTCTATAATAGCCGCTCCAGAGTTGTTTACAGCAGCAGAGGCTATGGTTATGTTAGTGCCTGCCTTCAACTCGAATGCAGGTGGTCCTCCCGCTGCACCAACACGGTCTGAGAGTATTGTTACTGTCTCACCACTGTTGAGTGTAGCAGCGAGCGGTTTGCTGAGATAGATAGTGCCGGTGCCTGTATCTATGTCTGTGACTTGAGTGCCCTTCGTTATTGCTGTGTGATGAACGTGGTCACCGACTGCGAAGGAACCATGAGTCGCTGTGGTGAAGAAATAAGTACCAGCCACTCTATTGGCAGTGTTAGTCGTCTCGGTGCCCTTCGCCACTTGAATGGTCTTGAATGGCATCCCCGGCGAGTTGACCGCGTTAGGGCTTGTAGTGAGTATGCTTGGTTCAGCCATATCAACCACCTGCTCCTGATAACGACAGACCGTTGACGTTCACTGAGTATGTTGTCACATCAGCAGAGCCATTCGTATGGTCATGACGGGCTGTGTACTCGAATATGAGAGTCATGTGATTGTTACCTGAGGAGCCTGTAGGGTCCTCATGGAAGGCCCATCTGAAGTTCCCCAGTGTAGTGTTACCGCTGTGGTGTGTGACAGTGGTCTCTATACCGCCATCTGCATTCAAGTGGCCTATGACTTTGCTTATTACTCTCTTCTGAATTGTTCCTGATGAGTTTTTTATGCTCATGGCACAGAACGCTTCTGCTGCTTGGAAGAGGTCATTACTAGCGTTCTCAATGTTCAAGGCCAGAACTACCACTTTACCTATCCCATCAGCGTTGGTACCGAAACCGCCACCGGGAGTTTTGCTTCTGTTGGAGACCTCAGTGACAGATAGAGTCTCACTGGTGTAGAAGTTGGTGCCATCGACAGTCAGTATCTTGTGGTTGGCTGTGACGTTGTCCTGAAGTATGCCTGCTGTGGTTCTCAACTCACCGGTGTTACCAGAACCAGCCTGCACGTTACCAGTGGCAGTGAGAGTGGTCACAGTCGCCGCTGCTTGCGCTGCTCCTCCTATTGTCACACCGTCGAGAGTACCACCGTCGATGTTAGCAGTGGTAACTGTACCCAAGTTAGCGATAGTGGTACTGGCGAACGTGCTGTTCTTCCCGAAAGTGATTGTCTCTGCGGTCGTGTTGAAGACCATGAAATCAGCAGACCCGTCAGTGATACTCAATGCATCAGCAACGCCATCATTTAACGTAATCTTAGCAGTACCAGTGTCAGCACCGCTGAAATCTACGTTAAGACCTGTGCCTGCTGCATCGACACTTATGCTGTCTGCGTTTATGTCGCCTACATTGGTGATGTTTCCTTCACCCAGACTAATCCCTGTAAACGTACCAGCAGCAGGTGTATTCCCACCGACTATGCCGTCTATCGGACCTACGAAAGCAGTAGAAGTGATTGAGGTTGCAGCGGAAACCGTACCCAAGTTAGCGATGGTGGTACTAGCGAAGGTACTGTCTTGTCCGAAGACAATCTGCTCGCTGCTGTTGGTGGTCACGAGTTTGATGTAGGAGTTCCCGGCCTCTGTTATGTCAAGCCCCGCTGCGACATTGTTCTTGATGCTAATTTTCATTGAGTCTCCACTGACATCAAGATTGTCGGTGACGAGAACTATGTCTCCACTACCGTTAGGCTCTATGTGTATATTACCATTAGTGGGTTGGGATGTTATCTTGGATACGTTGGGTGTGCCTGACACTGTGCTCAGTAGTATTCCGTTGGTGAGACCGAGGGTACCATCGGTCACCACAACATTCCCTGTAGTGACCTCAACACTGGTTGCACTAGACGTACCGTCGACCACCAATCCTTTCCTTACACGAAAGTCCTTCTCTGCCATTCACTCACCCCCTTATACCGCCAGTCCTATCCAATGTATCTCGCTTGTGAAGTCCTTGTTAGCCCCACCGACTTGATTGTAGTTGATTGTTAGTTGCACGTTGTCACTGCTTATTGCAGTGCTATAAGCCGCTATAGCCGATGGAGAGCCTCCTGCCCCACCACCTATCGTAACAGTGCCGTATGTGGTCTCTGCTGTTGTGCCGCTGGAAGACCCGTTCTGTACTACTAGCATCTCAGTGGCTTCGAACGCTGAGTCGTCATCTGCCTTGGTAGATATGAACACCTTTAATGACCTGAATTGGCTTCTGGTGCATAGAGTAACGACAGCATTACTAGTGCTGCTACCGGAGTCCACAGTGATGCTTTCGAAACCTACCTTGTCTACCTGTAGTTGAGCGAGTGGTGTGCCTTGATTGACACCGACCTTGCTGTCTGAGACGTCGACGAAGAACTTGCCACTGCCTATATTCATGTCAGCAGAGCCTGTAATTGTGGTTGCGGCCACCGTGCCTGATGACAGGTTACCAGTGAGATTGGCGTTGATTGTACCTTTAGTGCCGCTGAACACGTTAGAGGAGTTGGTAGCAGCAGTCAGGAAGGTGAAGTTAGCAGCGTCCTCGTCATATCCGAAGAATCCGATTCTGGCTTGTGAGTCAAAGTACCTGAACTCGATGCCCTTGTCCTTGGAGTCATTGCTACCGGGAGCGGTATCTCCACCAAGAGTGAGGATTATGTTGTCCGTGGTCATGGTGGTACTGTTGATTGTGGTGGTGGTACCGTTGACTGTGAGGTCACCGCCAATCACTACCTCACCAGCGAGCGTGGTCTTCTGTGCTGAGTTTATCGTTAGAGCAGTGGTGAGCGATGTACCGTTGTGTGTGCTCATGATGATTTTGCCCTTGGTGTCGTTGTTAGTGCCATCGTGACTGCCTTGTATGCGGGCTAGGGATGCGTCTGCGTGGTCTTCGAACAGGATGTTGCTCTCAGCACCACCATCGCCATTCTCATCGACGCTGTTCTTGAGTGTGATTGTGGGTCCGTTTGCCGTTATCTGCAACTGGGTGCCGGGTGCTGTGTCTCCTATCCCTAGACTGGCTGTCCCACCTAAGATGAGGTCGTCCTGACTCTCGTCCCACAGCATGTAGGCACCAGAGGTAGCGCCGAAGAACTTGACATCGTAGCCAGTGTCATCCACACCAACGGTCACCGGTCCGTCTATGTCCAATGTGGATGTCACAAACAGGGTATCAGCGGAAGCATCCCAGTGAATCAACTTACCAGATGTCTCTCCATACGCTTTGAAATCTATACCGTGGTCGTCAGCCCCTAGAGTCAGAGAGCCGTCAGTCTGGTCATCGTGGTCCCATTTGAGTCCGACGTGCGCTGCTGTCGCTGAGTGTAGTAGTAGGTCTGCACCATCACCTGAGGTTCCGACATTCAAAGTAGCACCGTCGAAGGTGAGATTAGCCTCACCATCTAACTCAGTGGTTGTGCTACCTATGGTGACTAACCTGTTCGCTGCTTTGTTGTTCATAGCACTGACAGCACCTGTCCCAGTGGTAGCAGCGCTGATTAGAACAGACCACTTGGGTTGTGTACTGCTGTTGTTACGAAGGATGATTGCGCTTTGACCACCCGTTATCTGATGGTCAAGTCCACTTGAAACTGTACCATCGAAATTGATTGGGTGTCCGTCAGATGCGTTGTTGTTCCTGATATACACGATAGAGCCGGGAGCGAACTCATTGCCTGTATTGTCCGGGTTGAGTTGGCACCCGCTACCACCGGGTGTGACGATGAAGATGTTAGGACCGTCATGGGTGAAGTGGTTCACACCAGTGGGCGAACCCGTGTATACCCTATCTGGAGCGAGTCTGAGTGTACTCTTGTTTCCACTGGAGTCATTGGTAGCAACAAACAGAACGTCGTCTCCTATATCGCCTAGTCTAGTGCCACCAGCAGTCACCTTGTCTGTGGAGTGTGACATCCATATCGCACCGAACGGTGATGCGGTGAAGTCTCCAGCCTCTGTGTGGAATGCGTCTAAGTCAGTGTGAGAGTTGACTGAGTTGGCTGAGTCTTTGTTGGTAGGGACTCCTTTTGTCAGTGGGGTGATGAACATCGGTGACGGTTTGAGGAACACACGCTTGTCGTTTATCTCAGTGATTGTGATGGCTAAGTCATTAGCAGCGTTTGCAGAGCCGTTGAACACTGCTCTTACGGTGGCGAGCACCACAGTGTCTTTCAACGCATTACCGCTATCTGAGTCTATGAGGTAGGTATTTGGTGATGATGGGTATACCCCAGTGCCTGTTGTCACCACAGTGCTCTGCTCAAACCTGACGTGCTTTACATCAGAATCAGTCTCGCTGGACAGGAATATGGTAAATAGACACTCCTTACCACTAGTTAAAGCAGCAACAGTGCCTATCTTACTCTCGTTGTCTGTTGATGTTGTACCGGTGCCACCATCTGATTTGTGGTCGGTGAGTTCTATTGTCATCTCGTCTGGTGCGGTTCCGTCATACCCGTTTGCGAACTTGTACATTGAGCCGTCGAGTATGACATATCCTCCCTGTATCTTGATTTGATGCGCCGAAGCACCTTTAGATACAGCGCCGGGTAGGAAATCTGGGTTGTTTCTGTTAGTACCACTGACAGCGCCCCCTTCCAACATTAACACACCATTACCGTGCACTCCCTCCAATAGGTTGGTGAATGATGCTGATAGAATCTGGTCTCCATCTCTGAGGCCGTCTGTCGCTCTGCCTTGGTTTGCAGAGTAAGCGGTGTTGTAGTTTGCCGCAGTGTGTCCTGAAAGTGGATTACCCGTTGACGCCATTATCTCACCTCTACCAATAGTTGTATCTTCATTTCGTTCCCGCTAGTCTTCGTCACTGGTCTTATCACATGCCGTGAGACTGGAACAAAATCGCTCGTGCCTCGCAACTGTATGAATACCTCTCTAAGGGGTTCAGAGAAAGAGTGTTCGGTTCCCAAGTTGCCCTCGACCATCAAAGTCGAGTCATCTATGACTGTCACTGTGGGTGTTAGAGTCACCGCTGGTCTTCCTGCCGCACCATCAGAAGCAGTGGCTGGTGTTCCATCAAAACCTAACACCATCTCATTGATGTTAGAGGCTATGGTGTCTAGCATTAGTCTCTTGATGTAATCACTCGCAGGCATCACTCACCACCTCTCATGCTAAACTCACCAAACTTAGACACTCCAATAGCCTTATCTGTGTCAGCCTTGCCTATGATAGCCCTCCCAGCAGCCTTACCGATAGCAAACTTTGAATTGAGGCTTTCGACTACTCTGAGCGTTATAATAGGAATTACCTTGATTTCTACTGAGGAGAACAAAGACAGGTTTTCTTCTGTGGTTTGTGATATTGTGTCGGGGTTGGTACCTGATGAGGAGGCTACCATACCTTGACTAACACCTTGTAAGACTCCTTCTATACCGCTTTGTATGGAAATGAAGTTTATGTCAGTCAGTCTGGATGACGTAGTGTGTCTAGACTCCATGATGAGTTTCTTGTCACCGTTGTAATCCACTACCTTTCCGGGTCTCAAATCCCAAGAGTCTGGGTGACCCCTGCTTCTCAGAGAGCCTTGTTGTAACGAATTGGCTTTCAGAATCTGCCTTGCTACTCTCTTAGCAGCAGCATTGGTTTTCACTGTGGAATCAAAGATTGGGGTTACTGTTTCTTGTATGTCAGTGTCGAACTTCCCTTGTTGCCTCTCAGCATCATCGACAATGACACTAGCATTCTCATTGAGTGCGATGGGTACACCTTGGATTGACACCCTGTTCTCGTTGTGTGAGGCTGGGTTGGTCTCCTCGTTACCTAGCCTAGAGGTAGAGTCTAGCACCCTTGATGCTGCTGAGAACGTGAATGGGATGTATTGTAGATTGGAGAATCTATCGAAGTAGATGATGTTACCATCGTGTCTGGAGGAGAATCTAAGCGCTGTAATCAGAGGTATGCCGTTGAAGTCCTCAGCGAGGAACTTAGTGGTGTGCTTCCTTCTAGCGTCGTTTGTGTTCGCAGAGTTCCTCAACGAGCCTATGGATACTGAGGTGAGGGTCGACGATGCGTCAGTGCCTAGTCTCATCGCTAAGTCACTTGTGCGTAGTCCTACATCTATAGGGTCACCGAGGTGAACGCTTCTACCTCTGAATCCTATTTTCTTGAGACTTCTTCCCTTCATGTTCTTTATGTTGACTTTAACACCCTCAGTCGAGGATTCTATACTAGACAGAGTGAGTCTGTTTTCAGTGTCATCTCCACTGTACATCAATGTGGGTAGAGTGGATGTGGGTGATAGCACCCCATTCTCATAGAAGGGAGAGGTTGTGCTTGAGTGACCCGGTGCTCTTACATGTGTGAGTTGGACTGAGGACTCTCCCTCTACCAATTCGTATCTCTTTTCACTGAACACGTTGTAAGTGGCGTTGTTCCTGTTCTCTATGGTAATCTTCTGCTTGTAGTCTGATTGTGATTCTACAAGTGCGTGATGAACTGCGTTGTCTACGAACACGGGTTTTCTGATGTGTGTCATGACTTGTGTGACGGTATTGTCAAACCTACCACCGCTTGCTTTTAGATTAGTCACGAGGCATCACCACTGTGGTCGCTGATGTTGAACGTCACATCACCTTTGTGTCCCTTAGGGTGTAGAGTCTGGCTAAATCTGGGTTTTACTGAGAAGTCCAATCTTCTCACTAACTCGTCTGATTCCTCTACCTGTCTCCTTCTAGCAGCGTCAGCCCTGTAGTGTTGAAGCGTGTTCTCGCTCATTACCATTCTAGTTACTGGGCTGGTGATTGTGGTCTTGTCGAAGGTGGTCTTCTCAGTTCCTAGAATCTTAGGACCGTTGGACGTAGGAGTGATAGAACTGCTTGCCGACATATACACCACGGGTACGTATGGTCCATTGGTATCAGGCGCCGTTGACCTTGGGAAGTTGCTTGATGTGATTCTGGGTGTTGCTGTCTCATATGTGAACAAGCCGTACTTGCCACCAGCGGATGCTCTGAAGAAGTCTGATGCAGTGCTTGTGCCTTTACCACTGGTGTCGTTGTGTTGTGGTGTCCCCGTGCCCATTGATGGAACTGGTCTGTACAACTCCACGTGTTGTTTGTCTAACACACGTGTGGGTCTGAGTAGCCAGTGCACGCTCTGGTCCTTCTGGTTGTTCTTCACAGTGCTTCTGTTGAAGTCTGCGTTTTGGTAGGGGTTCGTGCTTTTGACTGCACCAGTGAGGCTGTCTACACCCCAACCGGTGTCATCGAAGAAAGCACCGTAACTCTTGGTTTCCAACACGTAACTACCACCTAGAGGATTGACATTGCTTGTGTGGCTGAATCTAAGCACGTTGTTGATGTTGCTGTTGAATGTCACTGAGGTGAGGTCTAAGTCACCGATGGTCTGCGAGTTCGCCACCAAAGCACCATGAAGCACGGTTCTCTGACCAACACCCCTGTCTGTGTGTAGGCTGTGTGCCTCGGTGTTGATTACTATGTGGTCTTTCTCAAGCCCCTCTACGTTCTCTGCGTCTATGCCTATCCTAGGTGTGCTACGGCTGATAGCGTCCTTGTGGGGGCTAGTGCCACTTACTGTCTCTACCCTGTCACTGACCACAGCGTCTGGTTTCAGGAGGCCGTTCTCTGCTATCTCTAGCCTCGCGCTTATTCCTCTAGGCACTTCATCGGCTTGCAGTACATCGTTACGGGGGCGTAACAGTCCTGTTACGGCTGGTGGTTCTGCGGTGTTATGGCTTAGAACCACACCTGTAGAGTGGATGGGTTCTGATAGTTCTGTGAGTATGTCCTCGTTGAATTGGGTTGGGTATCTAACACCTCTACCGTTACCCATGTCCCCTATTCTCATGGCGTGTGTCGGAGCAAACGCATCAACCATGATTGCGTTAGAACCACTGAGTCCATCATTGATTGCGTTGTCTGAGCCACCAAGACGAGGTGGGGCGTTGTCCAAACCACCGTCTGAGCCTATTACTCCTAACACATCGAAGATTGGTTTACCGTTGTTGAATATCCTAGCATGGGGTGTTCTTCCGTTGGTCCTGTCATACTCATACGCATCACCGCAGTCCCATGCTGGTCTGATACCGAATCCACGCACTGGAGCACGCCTTACGTCCTCCCCACGCTCATTGCCCCACCAATCCACCACATAGTACTGAGCGGCCTCTGTGAGGCTGTATACGGCTTTACCGAATCTTGAGTCTCCCCACCAGTCTCCAATCTGATTGGTGTTGGAGGCTAGTGTTCTCAATGGTGCACCGAAGGGTCTGGTCATTCTTCTGCCGTCACTGTAACGCACTTGGAACTCGAATCTGTCTGTGCCTAACATAGCAGCGAAGTTTGTCTGTCTCTCCATTACACCTACGTATGTGGTTGATAGAGAAGCGCTAGACTGCGACCCATCTCCACCAACATATGACCATGTGGCTGACTCCATCTGCACCAACGGTCCTGCGACGTAGTCAGTGGTGTACCCTGTCTCTGTGGTGTTGTCATCCTCTAGTTTGCCTCTACCGGGCAGTATACCGTATGTCGGCTTGTTGTACACCTGTCTCACGGATATCCTCCAGCCATAGGAATATCTGTTGTCAGCATGACTGCTACTCATGGCTGTGAACTTGATTCCAGAGTTGTTCATTGTGTAATTGGTATCTAAACCATCATCGTCTTCCCAGTAGTAAAAGTCGTTTGAAGCGTATTTTCGTGGTATGTTCCATGATACGCTCGCCTCAGTATACAGGTCTAAACGGCTTACCAAAGGCCCTCCACGAGTGCCACAAGGCCAAAACTTGCTGTACATTATCTTTTGACTATCTAGGCTTGTGCCACCCTGTGCTTCGTATCCAGAGAGCGCTTCTACAACCGCTCCTGTGGCTGAAGCACCGGTTTTCGTATCTGGGTTGGCACTTTGTATTCTTAGATTCAATGGTCCTAGACTCATCGCATATACAGAGTCATGGTAGTGAATTGTCTCGAAATGCTCAGGTAGACTGTTGTAGGGCTTCTTGTCAACCGCTCTATCACCTGTTAGATTGTTGTAAGTACGAGAACTGTCAGAGTAAAATGTATATGGTTTACCCAAAGTACTATTCCACATACATAGATATGCATCAGGTATATGTAAATTAGTTGTATCTCTAGTACCTTTTTCTAATTGTGAAAGTACTTTTGTAAATATACTACTATTAGTATCTGTAAATATATTCTTGGAACTGTATATATCATACGGTTGTGATAATCTAATGACTGTATCTACTGTTAGATTGTCCCAAAATGGCCCAGAAACGGTACTTGACTGTAATTTATCAGGTTGATTTATCGCGTTTAATTGCAGTCCTGCGCGTCTTGTGTAATCCAAAGTGCGTCTAATTCCCTCAGAATCAGTATATTCTAACACTTCTCCATATTGTGGTGTTTCTGGGAACCTACTTGCATTATCTACAGTAATTGTTCTATATCCACCTGCTGCATTTTCTATGCTTTTTACTATACATTTTGGATTTAATGATGTATTTTGTAATATATGTGAATATATATTTGGATATATCGAAGGATATCCTGCAATTGTTAATTGTACTCCTATACTTCCAAAGGTGCTTCTCTTCAAATGGTAGTAGTTATCTGGTCGATGAAGCGCTATGTGCTTGAAATTATTAGAGGAACTGTCGTCTGGTGCGACCTTGTGTAGGAACGACCACCAAGGTGTGCTTACTGTGTATCCCGGCGTGGCATTTCTGAATTGTCCCGGTGTGTACGGTAGTGCTCTACGTGTGAAAACGGGTGACTCCGTGCCTTCTACACCGAATGGGTTGTACAAAAGAAGAGGAGGGATGTTAGTGAATTGGCTACCGTGGTCAGGGTTTATGTCGAGCATAGCCTCATTGATGAATACCTCGCAACCACGGACATCTGCTTGTGTCGCTTGAGCCAATAAAAGGGACACTGCTCCTGTGCCACCAGTTCCTGAGGTTGCTGCTTTCTTCCCTAATACGGTGTTTACTTGCTGTCCTGTCAGTGACAAGTCAGACCCAACTACCTCTGTGTGATACCCAACTAACTGTGTAGAGAAAGTGTTTGGTTGTATCACAATCTGGTATGCACCTACCTCAGCGGGGTCAGGGAAGTGTCTGTCTAATGTGTACTGGGTTGCTGCCTCCAAGACTACGGTATGACCACCCTGTCGGTTTATCTTACCAGCAACACCTGTAGATGCTAAAATACCGTAACCGTCATATTTGACTCCTGTTTCGAACATCAACGTAAACGCTCCTCCATGAATATCGCTGGGCGCGGCAGGTGCAGCGTTTACACCACTGAATGCTAACTCAGGGTCATGGACGTTGAATTGCTTTGTCACGGCTGCTAATAAGTCTCCTTTCTCTGTGGTGGCAGTTACGCTGTCTGCTAGTATGTTCTTGTCAGCAAAGCCTCGCAGTGAAGCGTTTTCCGCCATGTGTTTCCTGAACAGGCCTTGGTATGCAGGGTGTGCCCAGTGACCGGGTAGCATAGGCATTGTCGGTGTTACGAAGTGATGACCCATGCGTGGCAACGGCATTGGTGTCAATACCTGTTTGTTGTATATGTTGTACGCTAGAGTGTCTGTGTCTATTGTACCGTATGTACCCGTAGCGTATTCTGTCTTTGCCATATCGGGTGAGTTACCACTTACCTCTGCGTGGTCACGTAGTCTTCTGGATGCGAAGAATCGGTTGCTACCGGCTGGTATGTAGTACGAAGGAGCGATGTTGATTGTCGTAGATGCTGGTGGGTTTGCTGCTAGGAAAGCGGTGAAGTCCACATCTCCTACCACTCCTGTGAACGTGCTTCCACTAATTCCTGTGTAAGAAACTACCACCGAGTCAGTGGTTGTGGCAAGGCGTAGGAAGCGTCTGTTGTCACTTACCTCTTTGGTTCCAAAGCCTGCATCGTATATTGAGGAGTCTACTGTGGCTGAAGCAGTCAATGTGGTGCCACTGAAACTACTGACTGTTATGCTCTGGTTGACTACACCACCTGTATGTGTGTATTCAGTTGGATACCTCTCAGTACTGCTGTGCCCCATCTTAGTCACATGGAAGTACAGAGTCCTGTCGTGTTGTTCGTAACTACTCTGTAACGGTGCGTTGTTGGTACCTTCCTTCCAACCCACGGTTGTGCTGTCCTTGGTGAGTGTGTCTATGTGTTCCCAGTTATGGTCTTCGTATGTCGGTCCTGAGCGTGGTCCAGAGACTGAGTTGTCGAATAGGTTTCCTAGGTAGTTCTCGTTCAGGTCTGGGTGTATCATACCACCAGAACCTATTGTTTCATTTTGATAGGCTTGCAGTCTATCGAACCCAGACCTGACAATTATGTTGCCCGGTATGGCATTTGGGTTTGGTAGTTGTATCTTCAAGTTAGGTGATACACCACTGTTGGCTAGAGCAGGTGACATTCCCTTGGTTTGTCTATCCATGACTTTTCTGAATCCTCGTATGATTGTACCGAGTGGGCTACCACCTTCTAGCACGTGTTGCTGACCAGAGTCATCGACCACGCTTATCTCGTCAAACTGAAGTTCCTCATTGGGTATGTCAAGCACGTTGCTGATTAGTAGAGGGAACTTGGAGGCTAGTTGAGGATGGCTGAGTTCCTGCGCTTGCAGTACTGGTAGCATGGCACCGTTGGTAGTTTCGAATGAGAATCTCACGTTACCGTATATTTTCTCACCCATGGTGTAAGCAGTGCCACCGCTTACTCTGTTGACGAATGGTACTGCACCTAGACCACGTGCGTTCACTGCTGGTAGTGACAGATTGCCACCGTCCATCCTCTTCCATACTATGTGCTCAACTGTGAAGTTCTTTGCTGGTGCCCTGTTGTACAAGTCAAATGCATTCACATCACCTACCCAGAAGTCGTCATGTGACGGTGTACCGCTATCATCGTAGAGTTGTGTGAAGTCCTCGCCTGTGTAGAAGTCGTCCGCTACGTTTCTCTCAACCCCTGTCTCCTCAAGGAAGAATGAGCCTACTGAGTGGTCTAGGTCTAGTATCAGGTCACCTGTCTTGTGCAGGCTGGGTATTGCGTTCTCTAGAGTGGTGTTTGTGGCAGCGTTACCGTGGAAGTAGTATTCTCCGTTGAATGGCGACCCATCTAGCACATGGTCTGTGGTGTAGTCTGAGAATGTCGGAACGGTGGGAGTGGTGTGTACCATTGCTTCTACGTTAGGTCCTGCGTTTGCTGGTGCTATGAAGCGGTCTTGGCCATGGAATCTCTCATCCCACTCTGTTGTGCCTGCGTAGTGAATAGGATTTGATACACTGTTAGCAGCAGCGCCTTTGACTTGCAACCAGTCACCTAGACCTGTGATACCGTCCCTGTCGTACTTCGCCACTAGTGCGCTCTCGCATTCGTAACTAACTACTAGGAACGCCCTACCAAAGACACCCTGTGGGTGTGTCATGAAGTCAGGTAGAGTGGTGTCTATGTATATCGGGGGCTTTGTGTGAATGGTATGAGGTGCTACAAACGAATCATGCGCTTGGGTGTACGCCGCTTGACTATCGCTATTGACTCTGAAGCCAGTGGAATTGTTGTATGGGTCGTTTATGTATGTCATTAGGTTTGCTGCGTTAGCACCCATCCCGTCCACTGGAGGTAATGATTCAGGACTGTGAGTCATAGGAGCGACTACTGGTAGATGACCTAGTGCTGTCATTGCTGATGACGCACTCCCATATGGGGAGAAGCCGAGCATAGGGTGCCAAGCACCTAGACCGGCAGCATAGCCTTGTGTACCCACTTTGAGGCTGTTGAGATAGGAGTATCTCTCTCCAGCCCATCCTACCGCGCCAATTGGTCTGGTTCTGTCTATTGCGTCTACTAGACCTGAGAAGTGAGTCTGGCACATGTGGTCACGCGCTGCTGTGTTTTCGTTGTTGAATCTGTGAACCCCAGCCTTGGACCATATCCATATGCTACCTGAGTTGACTGTTGGGAATGTGTCGTATGTACCGTCTGCATCATACCAAGTGGTCTTGTCCTCGAACTTCATCTGTCCGCTTATTCTGTTAGGCGCTAGGTAGAACTTGACTTTCCAAGCACCGTCATTGTGTACTTCTCTAGCGTAGTATGGTGCGAAGCCCGATGCTGCTGTTCTGAGCCAACCACACGCTGGAATCTGCTCAAGTGAGTCCTGCGTGCTACTAGTCATAGTGACTGTGATGTGATTGTCGTCAGGGTCATTGCTTGAGTTTGCTATGGCACTGTATGTAGATTCAATCCACCCGTATCTATCCTGTCTCATTGCGTTGCCCATGGAGGGCATGTGTGTGCCACCCATCGCTTTGAGAGCACCAGCACCGGGGAATGCGTTGACTGCTGAACCGAGCACAGCGGAGAGTTCCTCCCCGTTTTGGCATCTTGTCGCGTCTACAATGATGTATTCCATATCGACATCAGCAGCCACCAAGTCACCTTCGCTTGCAGCGTATGCAAGCACTTTGGTGGTTATTGGTCCTGCTACCCTGTATGCGCTTGGGTGCAGTGTGGCATTAGCAGACCCACTACCCCACCGTTGTAGAATGGTGTTGCTCTTTGGGTGTGGTGGGTTGAATGTGATTTGGTTGTCCATCCAATGACCACCGGGGTGATATCCCCCATCCATGTGATACACCATGTCTGCTGCCATGGCTACACCGTGACCAATGACTGGGCAGTGTCTCATTGGGTGTGCTTTGAGTAGGTCATTGTCTATACCTGAGGTTGCTGTTCTGTAGTTGAAGTGGTTGCCATACATCCTACCAGACGCTTGTGATTGCTTGAGTATAGCGAGGTTAGGCTTGCCCTGTGGTGGTTCCCAGTTGAAAGTGGTTCTCCAGTGGAACCTGCCCCTTGCTAGTTGATACGCTGATGCCTCAGGCATGAAATAACCAGTGCCGAATGTTCCGTCAGCCAACACCCCATCGCTCTCTATGTGGTTTGGGAACCTCTGTGTGGATGTCGCTAGTGGTACTTTGCTCCAACCGTTTCCGTTGACAATCACTCTACCGGGGTGCGGTTGTTCTGTGTTGTACCCACTACCGCTGTCTGCTACCTCTTGTGTGAAGGGGAATGCTTGACCCGGTCCGAATATGATGTATGTGGTCTTGCTGTCTGTTCCGTCCCTGTGGTCCTCGTATCTTGCTGTTGGGTGTGCGAACCTCAGTATGAGTGGACTGGGCTTCTGTACTCTGACGTTAGTTCCAGCGTTGTTGGTGTAAGGAGTGCTGTTGGGATGGCCGCTGTTGATTGTGGTACCAGTCTTGGATAAGTCTGGTGACAGGATGTTGTCCTTGTTGAACATGGGTGGGAGGATGCTCCCTCTGTGTTGATTACATAAAGCAGCACCGGGGAAGAAGGCGAACATCGCATTGCCGTCAAGCAAAGCGAAACTGGTGGATATCTCATTGGCGTTCTGTATGCCTGTGGTGCCAGTAGGACCATTCGCATACGGGTGTGTGTAGAATGACGAGTAGTCGTTCTTCGTACCATCGTTGATATCGAGAGTCACACCACTGAAGCCTCCGCCGAAGAACAGGGGCACGCTGTGGTCAGCACTGCTCTTTCCGCCTCTGAAGAACACGAATGGTTCTGAGAACACACTGCCTAGTGAGCGCAGTCCATCGAAATCATTGGTGACGTCTAATTCTGCCCAGTGTGAGAAAGCCACTTTGTCTGTTACCTCTGCTGCTGGCCAGTCCTCTGATGGGTTGGACCAGACAAACTTAGTTGTGCTTGTTGCCCCATTCACACTCTCCACGGTAACAAACTTCTTGTCATTCATGAAGATAATCTTGGTCTCACCGAAGGACGGTATCCTACTGGTAGAACCCTCCTGTCCCGCTGGTATCAGGAAGTTCCACATCTCATGTTGAAGAGTAAGATGGTCGTTGGTGTTACCACTGGCCCAATCGTCTGCACTAGTGCCTCCACTTGAGTCGTATACTGCGGTAGGATTGTTTATCATCGGTAGGATGTGGTCTCCGCTGTGGCGTGTGAAACTCTCACCCTTGAGGTTCCTTCTCCAATCTGTGGTGTCTACCACGTTGTTCAGAGAATCGACCAAGACAGGGGTTGCTGTATTGCTGTTAGGACCTCTGCTCTTAGTTGAAATCTGTAGCACGGTGTTGGGGATGTAACCACAGGCGACTGACCTGTTGCCTTCTAGGAATGTGTCAGTAGTCGCTCTTGATGTTCCGAAAGCCCAACCTGTGGATAGCAACTGCGTCTTCTCCACCTCTCCTAACTCGATGTGTGAGGCTTGGATACCAAAGTCACGGTGTATGGATGCGTTGAAGAAGTCAGAGAGGGGCCTGATGTTCTTGGTTGGGTCGTAAGCCCTTATCCTGATTGCATCCTCAGAGACCCCCCAATCACCGAACTTCCTACCATCAGTTGCATACATGTGAGTGCAATCGAAAGGTATTCCCTCAGGGTTGTTTATCCCGTCTCTTTGTGCGTTTATGGCAGCAGTGGTAACTGCCGCAATCAATTCGTCAGTCACTAGTGTGGTCCAGTTGAGGACAGGGGTGATTAGGTAATCATCGCTGAATGACCCAGACAACTCATCACCAGCCAGACCGAAGAACTGGTGAGTACCATCTTTGGCATTCTGTGTTCTCCTCGTGTAGGAGAATGTCATCCCTTGGTTACCACCTTCCGAGTCTGTCACCTGTAGTATGCCGTTAGTGACTGGGAAGCCTAGATATCCTAACACATCGTGATGTGCGAGTCCACTACCGTTGTCGAAAGGCGCTGCTAGAGTGACTGTGAATGTGGTGCTGGATTTGCTGATTGTGCAGTTCACCGCTATGTTGGGAGCAGACACCCCTCGCCATCTGTTACCAGTCCAAGACTTGGCTGTCATGGAGTCGTTATTGGTGCCTAGTTCTTCCATTCTACCAGTGGCATCACCACTGCCTCTCATGTGCTTGCCCAGTGTGAATCCGCCTAGACTCACATCCCTGTCATCGAAGAAGACACAAACCTCGTTGGATATTGTGTCGGGGAGAGTGGTATTATCATTGGCGAAATTAGTGCCGATGGATTTGTAGATGTAGCGTATCCCGTGATGACCTCCTCTATGGTCAGTCATCTTCAATCCGTATATAGGGGAGTCACCTAATGTGTCTGCTTTCAAATCACTAGCGTCTGTATGAGTTGTGTAGGCAACGGCGGATGCTGACCCCCCATATGTGTCTCTGAACTTCTGCGAGCCTTTCTTCCCATACCCCCACACACCTGCACTTGGAGCGAAACCGGGCACACCACTGGCTACCAGTCCACCGAAATTGATTCTGCCTATTGCGTTCTTCCCTACTCTCAGTCCCTCTATGATTGTTGATGACGAACCTATAGTGGAGAATGACTCGGTGTTGACGGTATTGAACTGCTGGCCTCCGCCTAGCGCATTTGATATGGCTCTGATTACTGGACTCTCATTGTCATCGGAATCTGTGAAGTCCGTTGTGCTGAGGACATCCTCACCTGTCTCATCTGGGTTGACATACTGAGTGAGTGTGGTGATTGGGGCGAATGGTCTACCATGCTTGTTCAGAGGCATGGGTGCTGGGTGCATGTTCTCACCCTCCTTCTCCTCAGGTAATGCCCAGAAATCACGCCACCTTCCGCCGTGACCTATCAGGAACTCAGGCTGGTAGACTGATTGGCCTTTGCTGTTGTCAAGCCAGACGCAGAAGTTCCTACCACTAGCGCCCGGTACAGTGCTGTGTATGACCACAGTGAAACCTATGTTACCGTTCTTGTCCTGCACTTCCCTTCCTATGTGTGCCCTGACGTATCCCATGTGAGTTCCTCTGTCACGAGAGGAGAACGCTTTGTCTGTATCCCAAAACGGAGCGGGGTCATGAGCACTTCCAGTTGTGTCCTTGTCAACTACGATTTGCCCTTTGGGTGCACCGGCCTGATTGATTTGCCTGACAATCTCCTGTGCTGCTGATTCTATTGATACTACACCAGATTTAGTGGCGACAGCCCCGCAGTCTATCGTTAGTCTTCTCAAGAAGTCCATGTCTGTCCATTGTTTGAGATGCTGTAGTCTGCTCTCCTCATGACCTGATAGGTCGAGCGAGGTGTCTCTTATCCCCTTGAGGCAGAGGAAGGCTGGTATGACACGGGTGCCGTCTGGTGTGTCGAAGAAAGTGGATGGGTCTCTGATTGTTGCACCAGTCGTTCCGGTTCTCAATTTGACCAACGCGGCTGTGAATGCCTCGGTCAGAGACCTCTTGGTCCTTGAGAATGCATGGTCGCTATTGGCTGTGAATGGATTGACTGTGGCATCATTGGTTCTCGGTAGCACGCTGTCCCCCATGGAATAATCATTCGCTGTACCAAATATGCTGTAACCTGTATGCACGTGATGTCCGTGTGCCTTACCGTATATTCCCGGCGCAGATGATGTGGCTGGGTTAGTCGGTAGACTACTGGGTAGGGAACCGTTGACTGGTGTGATGACATCAGAACCCAGTCTATTGGCCAAGTCATGCGAGTACGCGCTCTCTATGAACTTGGACTGCTGTGTCGAGCGAATGTACTTGTTCTCGCTTGGAAAACCATTGGCTACGTCTATTTGGGTTGTTATCCATGATGGACCCCCTCCATTGAAGGTAGCAGTGTACTCAGCCAAGTCAACGGGCGCTGTACCACTGCCCACCACCATGTTCCTTGGTCTGCCTATGGTCACAGCGTCGGCGCTGGTCTGAACCTGCATGTGCAGGTCTTGGAATGCGATGAACTCCTTGTCATGAGCCACGTCATACAACAAGACCCTAGCGTGTCCATCCTCAGCGAGATAAGGGTCGACGTATGCTACCTTGGGTGCTTGTGACTCAGTAAGACCGAGAGATTTGTAGTTCTCTTTGACTGTCTGGTTTACATGCTGTGCGTAGTTTATAGCAGTCTCAAGACAGGTGTCGCCAATCAAGAAGTTCTCCAATGGTATGCTTTCTCTGGGTCTAGATGCCGCTAGGCTACCTGTTCCACCGTTGAATCCCTTCCACACCTGTGCTTCATTGAACACACCTCTGCTCTTGGCAAACAGTCCCTCTGTTGCATACGGGTTGTTGATTGTCATGTTGGCCCATATCGTGTCTCCGCTCCTCAAGCCACCAGCAGCGTATGGGTAGTTCCAAGTCCTGTTCAGTGTAGCCTCTCGGTCTTCCTCGTATGCGTTCGCTATGGATAGTCTGAGTGGTTTTGCTGAAGCAGTATTTGCGGCGTTGGCTGTGAGGGTGACATCATACGTCCCGTTATCATAATCCTCTATCCTGCTTATCGTGCCTATGACTAGGATGGTAGTGCTTGCTTCCTCAGAGTAGAGGATGTCTCCCTCTCGTAGATTCAACCCTAGTGTGTTGGCACCAGCGAGTCTTCCGTTGCCATTAGCCACAGTCACGGTGGTACTGCTTGTGGAGGATGCAGTGATGGTCCAAGCATCGTCACCAGTGGGTTTGTATGTCTTGGCTATGATTTCGTTATTGGCCTCCTTCAATGCGGAGAAAGCGCCTAGACCGGGGTCTGTGATATGTACACCATCAACAGTGCCGAAGATGTCTCTGACTCTCCTTGTGAGTCTTATCTCATTGCCGGGAAGGGCAGTCACCCAACTAGGCTCCGACGATGACGAGTCTCTGTAGACGAATACCAGAGTGTTAGCGGCGATGACGTCACTGATGCTGTTCTTGGTCAGTCTACCGTAGTAATGGAACTTCTTCACGGCACCAGTGCTGATTATGGTCTCAGCCTCATAGAGGTACTCCCCTGATGAGAACGAGTAGGTGCTCATGTCCTCGTAGTCCAAGTCTGGAAAGAGGTCCATGTCCTCGTCTGACATTGTGACTAGAATCTGATTTATCCTAGCGCCGCTTGAGCCACTTAGACTCTTGAACTTCACAGTGTTGACTGTGCCTACTGCTCTCCCACTGACTATCCTTGGAGCATGCGGGTTGGACTCAGGTCCTTCTTTGAACTCCACAGCACTGACATACTGACGCAGGCCGTAGTCCACATTCCCTCCTTGTGTCTTGATGCTGGCTGCATCATGGTAGTACTCTCCTCTGTTCTCAAAGTCCGAGGACGGTGTGAACGCATCCGAGCCTATGGGTATTATTCCCTCTTTGGGTAATGACGGACCTCCAGTGGAAACAGTGGCACCAACCACTGCTCCATCAAGGAAACCTGATGAAAAAGCCCAGTTTTCTGCACCGTTGTCCCTAGGAACCGTCAGGGATGTTTGACCGGTGGTTCTAGTTGTGCCTATGTAGTAAGCCCACTCCCCATTGGCTAGGAACATCTTCCTGTAGTTTCTGACGTTGTCCACATTCTGATAGTTCTCATCATCACTACTACTCTCGTCCAAGTTGACAGTCGCGCCAGTCTCACCCTGCTGTACGTTGGGGAAGATACTGATGTTATCCACTCTAATGAAATAACCAGATGGGTTAGACGTTATTTTGGTGATGACTGTAGTGGGTGAGTATGTGTTCTGCTTCTTGTTGAGTGAGAAGGAGGACATGGCCTCCCTGTCAGCAGGCTCTGCCCCTTTCGGTCTCCTACCTACTGGGCTTGGATTGTAAGTGTGTGGGGTGTGGGTGGCGTCCACGTGAATCTTGAACGAGTTATCTGGGCCGGGGTACACTCCATTGACGGGGTCATCGAAGAACTGATTTGCGAAGAACGGTATCTCGACTAGTGCTCTTGTGCTGGCATACTGAGTGCCGAGTTGGTAGTCGTGCTGCACATCGCTCATGCCTTGGAACATCCTGTCATTGACGGTAGAGCCATCCTCAGCGAGAGACGACTCATCGAAGAAGCGGTCTGCGAAGAGAGTGACTGAGACACCTACAATACCTGTCCCTGTAATGTCGTTGGCTATGTCCGTGGCAGACAACCAGTCTGCGAAGACTGTGAACTCAGTGCCATTGGCTAGAAGGAACTTGCCTTCTCCCGCACTGCTGGCATCAGTGAAGGTGAAAGACGTGCCGTCCTTGCTGTCGTACTTGGCACTGCTCCCGTCTTGCAAGTACACTCTACCGTTTTCTGGGAAACCGTAAGTGCCCCAAGACGCTAGGTCAGTGGAGTTGTTGTTGAGTGGCTTGACCCCTAATGCTCCTCCACCACTACTAGCAGTCGCTAGGTTGGCTAGTGTTGCTGTGTTTCTCCTAGTGGAGAAGGGCAATCTAGCGAGAGGGCTTGGGTCGAATGTGGGTTTAGTGTCCATGGCTCCTTGGCCGGGGCCACCGAGAGTGACGGTGACTACAGGTGCGTTCGGCTCTATCTCCTTGACTACCTGTGAGTCTGGGCTACCTTTGCCCCTCACGTTCACTGTCCTGTTGACAGTGGACTCAGTGAGGCCCATGCACCGTATTGTGGTGAAGTTCTCCCCCTCTCTGTTGCTGTCTAGCACTGCTCTGATTCTGGCTCTGCTCATCAAGTACATCAGTGAGATTTGATTAGGCTCTCTGAAGTCCGTTATCTGTGTACGGACATTGGTGAGTTGGTTGACTCTTCTTCTGTCCGATGGTTGGATATAGAGTCTCAGGTTGCCGTTGTCTGAGTAGATGTTGTCTATGATGTCAAACATCTCATGTATGCTAGTGCCGGACACAGTGCCAGAGATGTCGAACTCACCATTCGAGGGGGACTCGATAGCAGTGGTAGGCTCTCTCCTGAGGTAGGACCCCTTGTCTGTCATCTCCCTGTTCTTGCTGTTGCTTTGGGGGTCTATCACTATCTTGTGAAATACTGAGTCGTGCTTTGTGGAAGGGGAGTGTGAGGCAGTGATGATTTGGGGTGTGGTGTTAGCGTATGCGTTAGTTCCCACACCGATGAACAGTTCCTCACCATCAGTGAGTGCAGCGACGTTATTGGCTGTGATTGTGATGTTAGCGCCTATACCACCTGCTGCTATCGTACCGACAAACGCTAGGCTTGAGTTGTATATCTCGTCACCCTCTGCTATGTTGGTGCTGTCAGATGATGTGCCGGTAGTTGTGATTGTAGTACCCGCACCAGCGTTCATTGCCCCATTAGCGGTAATGCCTGTAGGGGTCATTGGTTTGTAGTTAACAGGGGTGAGACTCTCATCTAATTCGTCATCTGCCTCGTAGCCCTCACTGACGTCCCCTAGTAGAGAGTGTGATTCGTTCAAGGATGCAGTGAGCGTGTTCTCACTGAAAGACAGGTCAATGTAGCCTCCGGGCGCTATCAGTTCAGACCTTACTGTGTTAGTCTCCACCGCTGTTTTGATTAGGCTGTACACAGTTGTAGTACCAGATACCACCGTCACACCAGCAGGCACCGTCTTCTCCACCATTAGTAGGGGTTGGACTGTTCCACTCATGCTGGCACCAGTGAGGTCTATCGCGTTGTAGTGAACTTGTACATATGGGGCCATGTGGTATGACGATAGAGCAGGTACCTTCAGAAGCGCAATCCTGCTTTTCTCACTCGGTCTTAGGTGTAGCCTTCTAGTCTCATCATTCAAATTAGACAGGTCCTCAGGCACAGGACCCTTGAGCATGAAAGGGAGGTAGTCAAATCCTGTACCCCCTATTGCTATGATTTCCTTCTGAGTGTCTATGAGTCCATTGTCAAAAACAACCTGAGCCTCGGAGGTGTTGTTGGCTCTTTCTATAGTCATTACATCTTGTTCTCTGTATATATCGACCTTGCTGTTTACTGCAATTTGGTCTGATATACCACCTTTGGACACATCGTATATGATATCCACCACATCAGCAGAGCCATCTATCTGTTGGTCTATTATCTCGTCTTGCGCTCTAGGTAGCATTTTCAGGAAGTCATGCCCATCTACGTGATTGAGAGTGTGTCTTCCGGTGTGGCCTATTTGGAATGACGTGTCTACGTCTGACGGCCAAGTGGCTGCATATACGTTGGAAGAAGTGTCTGTTGCCATTTTAGATGAGTATACGAAACCATGTTGACCGAAACGACTCTCGTCTATGACCATCTGCCCTGTTCTGTCAATCATCTGCGTGGAGTAATGAGGGGGTTGGTATGGTTTACCACTGGCGTTGTCTACTAGTAGGTCTGCACCGATTACCACGAAGTAGTTGTCAACTCCTGTGGTTCTGGTGTGTAAGGCATTACGAAGCCCGTTCGTTGAGTTTGGGAAATCTAGGTGTATGCTTGATACTAGCATTGTACCGGTCGAGGTATTGATGTTGTGAAGCCTGACTCTCTCAGGAGGCTTGTTGTTGGGCTTGAATATGTCCCTGTCCACAGCGCCTGCATTAATGAGCAGGTTGTATGGTGTGTGGGATATAGCGTGAATGGTAGGGGTGCCGGGCGTCTGTTGGTAGTCTACGACTTTGTAGTCCCCGCCTGTGTACTTGTGAGTGCCTGTGTGTAGACCACCAGCCTCCGTTGCTGTATCCTTTGAGAATACATAATGACCTGATACTGTGCTCAGTCCAGTAAGTTGCTTTGCGAGTTTGACAGCGTCGGTAGTGCTGATTGTTATTTGTGAGAGAGTGACTGAACTATTATCTAACGTGACTGTCGAATCCGCTATGGATGAGAAGGTGTAGACATCCTCTATTGGTGCTATTGGCTCTTCGAACCTATAAAGCAACAACGTACCGTCATTGGATATGGGTGAAGACCTCTCTATCATACCGTCTTCGAATGTGCCAGAGATATGCAGCGACTCCATGACTCCCCTGAACTCCCCTCCCTTTCCACCGACGTAGATGTGGGCATTGCCCTTGGCAATCTGCACTGTCTTGTTCTTGAGGCTCTTTGAAGCCATTAACTCACCATTCACATACAACTCAATCGCATTCTGTCTGACTGCCGCTACAATGTGCATGAGGGGTCTTTGGTCTGTGTTGAGAGTAGTGGCATCATCGTAGGTGCCGTTGTACTTGTTGTACGAGTCATGTATACCGCCGAACTCAGAGGGTGGGTACACAGTGCCCTCGTATCCTCTGCTAGTGACCTTGGTCGCTGTGGATAGAAAATGAAACTCCTTTCCGTTCCCTGTGTCTAGATGTACCTCAAAAGTCGCTGGACCGGGTGTGTCTACCTCACCTACTGAGAGTTTGAACTGGTCTTCCTTCTCTACTACCACACCACCACAGTCTGGTATCACCCAAGCCTCTATCGCAATTTGGGAGTTCAGCAAACCAGATAGATATCCCTCGCCCTCTATGTCCTGCCTCTCACCCAGTATGTTGGCCTTCGACTTAGTGCCGTCCGAAGTTTGCTTGCCCAAACGACTCATGGTACCCTGAGGCACCACTATGCTATCCGACACACCGTCGAAAAAGAAAGCATGGTTAGAGCGTCCGATTACAGGCATTTTATCACATCAGGAGGTCTATTGGCACGAATTGCATTGTCATGTTGTAGACATTCTCTCCTGCTTCATACGTTATGTCGAGTTTGTTTACTGTACCTTTTATGCCATTTCTGTTGCCTGTAAAGGTCGCTCCTGCTGGGTTGTTGTTGCCCTCGCTACTCTTTTCTTTCTCACTTACGAATATACCTGTGGGCATGATGAAGTTCCTAGCGACGAACGTGTCGCTGTCCGCCTGCACTGATGAGTTGTATGGTATCTGGATACCAACTATGTAGTCCGTGCCTGCTGTCGCTGAGTCCAGTAGAACACCTACACCCGCTGCTGCTACACCTACACCGATAGGAGCACCTACCCCAGTGAGTGCCGCTGCTCCACCACCTACGACCATACCAGCACCCAACACGGTTTTAGCGCTGAAAAGTCCACCTTTCTTTGAGTTGTTCATAATACCATACAGGTCCATGGCCTTGTCCCCTGCTGATTTCTTAGTGACGGTGAGTCCACCATCGAAGGTGGTTCTCTGAGGAGGAGTGAATGTGCTTGTCTTGTTGTCGAAGACTGGAGTGGAGTTGTTACCACCAGCACCCGCTGTGTCTTGGGTTATTGTGACTAGGGCACCAGACGTGCCAGTCACTGGGGATGCTGATGTCGCTGCTGTGAACTTCGCTGCTAGGTTGGTGGTGTTGTTAATCAAATCAGTAAGTGAAGTAGCGAACAGTGCTGCTGTCAGTGAACCAGCGGGGTTTATCCCTATTGTGTAATCAGTGTTGGTGGTGTTGGTGAAGGTACCGCTGGATAGTTTCTTGAACTTGATTACGAATGTGGTGCCATCGGTCGATGATAGATTCAGGGTTGTGCGACTGAACTCGTCCGAACTGACGAAGTAGGTGTTATCGAACAGTTTGGCGACATTGGCGTTGCTGGTGCCAATGAAGTCATTTATGGCTCCACTTTCCACCATGAATGAGAAGTCTATCTGTGATGTGGCGTTGATGTTGCTACCAACGAGTTCCCTGTCATCTGTGAGGACCGCGTTGATGAGAATGAGTCCCTTGTTCATGTTCATGTCAAGACCCACTCTCCTACCACCAGTGAAGGGAGTGGCCATACCACCAGTCTTCCTCTGTGTGGTCAGGGTCATGCTCGTGGCGTTGACCTCTGTCAAAGCGCCGTTATCGTGCACCAATCGAATTGGAACACCGTTAGCAGCCGCCATGCTCAACCATACCTCGTGCTTGTTGTAGTGCCACCCAAGGCTCTAGCAACCTCTTCCTGCATGAGTTCTGACATCTCTCTGGCAATCTCTCTCTTGTCAGAGCGGTCTGTCACACCTGAGATGTTTATGTTCATAGTGAAGTACTGATTGACTCCTCCTGAAACAGATGTCCCAATCTGTGTTGTTGCACTTTCGCTCTTTTTCTTATCACCACCAAACAGACCTTTCGCCTTGTCTATTAGTCCTCCTACTGCCCCAGAGATTGCATCTTTGATTTTTGTGATGATGTTCCAGACCTGTTTGAAAGGCCATAGCATTATGTCTCCTACTTTCGCAAATTGGTCACCAATGAACTCACCAACAGTTGATAGTTTGCTCTTTACTTCACCGACAAATCTACTCAATTGACCGAACGCTTTCCCTATCGCATCGCTTATCTTAGATGGGATACCGAAGATGAAATCCTTCAAACCGACTAATTTTTGTATTGCGCCGTCTTTCAGTCTACCGAATATCTCAGGTATGTTACTTATGGCGGTTGTTAATTTATCTCTTATATCACCAAACACCTGAGGTATGTTTCTGAAGCCATCCACGATAGCGCCTATGACTTTCATTGCTATGTTTCTCATACCATTGAAGACTTTCTTTGTTATATTTATCAAAGGCTCTAGAGCAGGAAGTATTTTATCAGTTATGAAATCCTTAATCCTAGTGAATATCTTTACAGCGATTTCTCCTAGTTTGGTGAATACGGTAGTGAACAGAGAGCCTATCATGCCTATGCCAGTTTGCACCGCACCTATGCCTCCTTGAATCAGGATTGTGGCTGCATTGATTGAAGCGAGGGAAGCAGCGATTGGTGCGAATGCCATTAGAAGTCATCCTCCTGTAAGAAGGAGTAATCTAGTTTTACTATGTCACTGCTATCAGTGTTGGACCTGACTCTCGCATCCTCTGCTTGTTTCTCTTCCTCTGCTTCATACACCATGGCCCACACGAGGGATTGTCTGAATATCTCCTCGCTCATGTTGTATACCTCCGTTAGTGAAATCCCGTAATGTTTTGCTATGTTGTATGCAAACAACTGTAGTTGAAGTTCTATGTCTTCTGCTGACTCTATCGTCTGTTTTTTCAGAAAACTCTCAACCCTCAGTTGCTCGCTTTGGTAAACCCCCCTTGCATAGCCTCCGCCATCTCATCAGGCTTTGGAAGGAGCGATGCCAGTTGTTCACCGGCATATGCGTTGAGTTGTCTCATCTCCTCTACGGAGAGTTCCGGGTTAGTTCCTACTACCCAGTTAGTGAAGGCATACGACCAGTATGCCTCTAAATCGAGAGAAACACCAGATTCACTCACTACAAACATTGTTTGTGCTGCTTTCTGTACATCTAGATATGTTATCTCTCTTATCCACACTTCCATGACAGCCTCAGGGTCTTCCCTGTCGACTTGTATCTCATGCTTGTGTTCTTGTTTATTCGTCAGTATTTTCCTTTTGTTCACCACTTTCGTCATTGTTTGTCACTTCCTCGGTTACAGCCGCTTCTTCAGCGGGGGCATCCGACTCTTCCTCAGCAGCCGCTTCTTCAGCGGGGGCCTCGGCTTCGTCATCTGGTTGTGTATCTTCGGTAATACCTTCATCGTTTCTCCTTAGGCGGAGCACGACTTCGGCTTTCGTACCTCGAATTGTAAGTCCTCGTTCTCTACATATGTCTTGTAGTTCACGAACTGTCATTGAATCGTAATTTGTGTTTATGTCGAAAGGTGAGTCTGAGGGCGTTTCCACGACTTCTTCCTCTACGACTTCTTCCTCTACGACTTCTTC
>CESK01075683.1_pt1 | contig 28080 bp, 40 predicted proteins | sample 531091 | NCBI WGS metagenome assembly CESK01 (sample SAMEA2621271, study PRJEB7988) | marine metagenome | biome: marine biome (ENVO:00000447); feature: surface water layer (ENVO:00002042); material: "saline water (ENVO:00002010), including plankton (ENVO:xxxxxxxx)" | depth 5 m
TTATTACGTTCTTTAGCTATAAGACTGTCTACCTCACTTTTAGAAATTGGCGTAGCGTTGTCCCCGCTTATTTGCGAAATAGAGCTATTTAAAACCTTATTAGATAAATAAGGGTATAACTCTACTAAAGTCCAATACATAACCGTACGCCTTATATAATTATCCATAAGCGTAGCGTATGCAGTAGACAAGCTAGCTATATTAGTTTTAAGATAGTCGTATAAGTTAGTACCGAGTATAGATTGTATATATTTATCTTGGGCGGTTAGTATAGCGGGTAAAAAATATTTTTCGTCTATGCTACCGCCGACTTGACTATAAGCCTTTATATAATCGGCATCTATAAAAATTACTTGCGTAGGTAAAGCCATAATTTTAAATTTTAATGTATTGCTACTATATCGCTAGCACGTGTACCGGTAGAGTATATTTTTTTAATTTTAATAAAATCAATATACGTACCGCTAGGTACATTTTTTAAAGTAACGGTTTGCCCGTCCTCAGTATCTACCTTTAAGTCGCCCCCCGTACCTACATATATATTAAATGGTACGTCGCTTACTTCTGCGCTATCGCTGAGAGTTACCTCTTGCGCTATCTTACCTTTGCCCGATACAAACTTAGCGCGGTCTTTTTCTTCACTTGTTAAAGCCATTTTTTATTTATTTATTTTTTAAACTTCCTCTATTTGCTAAATCGTTAGTAGCCTTACTTGATTTTCGCCACCCTCTAGGGTTTGTTATACCCGTACCTCTAGTATTAGGGCTTACCTCGGTGTCGTTATTTAATTTATCGTTAGGTAAAAACTGCCCGCTTGCGTTACGCTTACGTTTATATACTTGCCTTATCCATTTATGATGACAATAAACGCCACCTTTATACTCCCAAATAGAATAATTACTTTTACCCTCGGGCGCAAACTCGCCATTTATACCCTCTTTACCCATTTGTATAATATCCTCATACCTATAAGATACGTTTAGCTTTGCGTTAGCTACCATATTTTTACAAAATAAACGGCTATTTTTTGAAAGGTTAGTACTATATCTATACCGTACTTTATATAGCCCTTTATCTGTTTTACTTTTTTCCTCTGGCGTAGCGTATCTTTTAAAAAACTTATACGGCTCGTTATTATATTCCGCCTCTAGTTTAGTGTCTACTACTTCGCTCTCTTCTACGAGTTCCCAAGAGTTAGTATTTATAACCTCGCCTACTTTGTCTAAATAATTTAACCATATATTAGCGTCGTGGTCGCATAGGTGTACGTTTTCGCTTAGGTTTTCTATCTCTTTTACTTTTTTAGTACTCCAAGTATAACCAGCATCGCCACCCCATAGAGCCCAAGCTATACGCCTAGCACTAGGGTAACCTTTTTCGCCTCTATTAAAACCGTCCTCTTTAGTGCCTTTCTCGTGGCGACTGAAAAAAGAGTACATACGTTTAATAGTTTCTATGCTTAGCTTTTGACCGTTAGAAATAGTACGAGCTCTAGCTACTCCTACCTCAGTACCACCCCGTTTATATTCTTTGCGCCACTTCAAACCTAGCTCCGCCTCTTTTATCATAGCTTTAGTAGGCTTACGGTCTATATCCTCTACGGTTTTATAGTTGCGTTTTTTCTTTTTTTTTTCGTATGCTGACAAACTTAGCGCCAGATCTCCCCCTTTAAAAAAACCCTTAGCGACCTCGGGCGGTAACTGTAAAAACTGTATCAAAAATACTATTGCTTGCTCTTCGGTTAGTACACCCTCTTGTACTTTAGCTATAATATCTATAGCGCTACTAATTTGCGCACCGTTATAGCTTGCGTCTACTTGTTCTATTTCCTCTTCGCTTACCTCTTCGCTTACCTCTTCCTCTACTATAGGGTTATCTACCTCGGTGTTGTCGTCTATTATTTCTTCTTCTGCGTACTCTTCGTTAAATGGTTGCGCGCTATCAAACTCTAGCTTTATGCCCTCGCCCGCCTCAAACATTATAAGCTCTAGCGCCTCGGTCAATAAGTCTCTATAACCTGTTACTACTGTTTCTTCAAATAATACGCTAGCCGTTTGTAACTCTTCGGCATTATTACCAAGTCCCCCGCCGTCAGTATTTACCCCAAATAAACGAGGGCTTACTACTCTATGGCTTACCATTACTTTATTAGTTATTTCTTGGCTTAAAAATTGGTATTGCTTGTCTGCGTCAGAAAGTGCAAAGCTCGTAATTTCCGGCGCGTTTGCGCGGTCGTCTGAAAATGAAAGTATAAACTTACCCGCGTTTTTAGACCCGCTTAGCTCGTCCTCTATTTGTCGTTTTACCTCTCGGCGTTTTTCCTCGCTTGGTATACCTTGGTTAAACGATAATAAAAAACTAGGAGCTAGCCCGTTTTGAATGTTTGCTAGGTGGTACTCGCTTACGTTCTTATCTAGGTTTATATAATTTAGTCCCCCTTGGTAGTCGGGCTTAGGGTAATAGTAAGACCCTACGCTATACATTTTAAAACACGCTATTTGATTAGGGAACGCGTGCTTTTGTTCGGGGTCAAATGCTTTAACCTTATCGTAGCCCGCCTTTTTTACGTTTTTCCAATCTTTAGAATAGTAGTAAAAATCTACTTTGCCGTCGGTCTCTTCGCCCGAGCGCATATTCTCATACGGTATATGCTCTACGTTTGTTATAGTTGTACGGTCTAGGGAATAAGTTAAAGATAAATAAAAACCGCCTTGTACTTTAAGGTCTAGTACGCATTTTTGTATAGTGTTTTTACCTACGCCTTTATCAAATAGCTCTAAAAATTTAGCCCAAGCCTCTACTTTTTCCGATTTGTCTGGGGACGTTATACCGTCGCCGTATATCCAACCCGCTATACTATTACATAGCGCATTATGAACGCTAGACTTTTGGTATAAGTCTATAAGATAGTCGGGGTAATCGTTATTAATTCCGTAGCTTACGTACTCGTTAGAGCTCTTTACTACTTCGCTATCGTCAATATACTCATAAGAGTTATTAAATGTATGTAGCTTACTCATTTTTATAAGATATTACCGTAGGTATGCTTTGCCTATCGGGGTTATAATATGTATTAGTAAAGTCGTAACTATCGTAAACCATAGCTACCCCCTTATCTATAAGTATACGCGCGTTTAGGTTGCTTTTACCTTGCGTAGTTGCGGGGTATTTTTTGTTATCTATTACCCCGTATATATTATAGTCGTATTTGCCGTCGTTATCTAAGCCAATTACTCCCTCTCGTGTAGCACTTTCCATAAAATTTAACTCTATTACTAAGTTAAAAGATATATACCTAGCGTTACGTGAATGTTTATCTAGTTTTAGCAAAGTGTCGTATACCCTACCCGTCGTTTGTTCTATTAATTCTATTAAATAATAGGTAGGCGTAGAGCTTTTACTAGGGGTTTCGTGGTTTGCGTTTGGTAAAAAAACGGGGCTACTAGCATTTATTGAATTACTATACAAATTACTAGAGTAATTAACCGCTATTTTATTCCGATAGTTTGGTATTCTTTTTAGGCTTAGCACTCTCGAATAGGTTAGGGTTAGCTTTATAAATAACTTGGTAAATATCTAGCGGTAAATTATCGCTTAATATAGTTTTTTTTGGGCAATAAACATACGACCCTACATACCTTTTTTTTAATTTTTTTCTAGCCATAATAAAAATATAAAAAAGGGTAGCAAGGCTTTAAACTCCTACCACCCTTTAATTAACTAATCAAATTAACCTATGTTATATTTGCGTAGTACTAAATTCTATTTTATCGGCAGTAACTCCCTCGGGGTTAGACGTCATATTTATAGCCGGCTCAGTACCCATAGCGCTAAACTGTAAAGTAAACCCAATAGGGTCGCCTAGTGCAGTATCGCCATTATGAATAAACGACCCACCGCTACAACGTACCATTTTTTTATAGTCCATAAGGTAGTAAATACCGTTATTATCTCTTACCATAATTTGCCAGATCCCCGCTACAATATCCTCAAACAATGCAGTAGTAGTACCTTGTACGCCACGGCAAACAATTTCTAAGTCTTGTTGATATGCTACCCCGCTATCACTAGTAACTATAGTCTGATTAAAATTACTTTGGTATTTATCTAAGTCAATTACGTACCAAGTACCCTTAGCAGTCGCAGAAATAGTATCTGCTACGCCGTTAGCTAGTACTACGTTAGTAATTATATTAGCATCTATACCGCTAATTAAACATATACGGTCTATACCGCCTACGTCATTTTGGCAAAGTATACCTTTACCCGTCGTTATTGCACAACTCATATTTTATATTTTAAAAGGTTATAAAAAGGTAGGGCAATTAAGCCCTACCGTTATAAGTCGCTACTATTAGGTTACGTTTACTGTAGACCCTAAAATGATATCAGTTTTTACACCTACTTGCACACCCCAACCAAATCGCATAATTAATTGGATAAAGTCTGAGCCGTCGTATTGGTAACGAGGTATAACTTGTACTTCCGTTGCGTCAGTACCTAAGTTAGTACCCGCGAACATATTTGAAACACAACCTAAAATTATGTTGTCATCAGGCATACCGTACGCCATTTTAACCGGAATACCTAAGTAAGATACCGCGTTAAAGTCAGCGCTTAAACCTCTATCTAAGAAAAGACCACCGCCTTGGTCAGCTAAGTACTGTAAGAAAAAGCCGTACATTTTAGGCGATAATAAGAATTGAACGTCCTCTTTTGCTAAGATACCCGCACAAACTGAAACCGCTTTATTGTATACATTTGCCAGCGCGTCATCTATGTTAGTCTTAGAGGTAGTAGTACCGCCGTTAAGTCTAACAAAGTTAGTAGTACCACCCGCTAAAATTCTACCCGCTTTAATATTAGTAGAGTTTAAAGTTGCACTATTAGAAACGAAACCTACTCCTAAAGTAGCGTTACCTTTATACATTCCTAACTCTAGTTGTTCTGCTGACTTCTTAGCTACTACACTCATAGCAAAGTCTATAAAGTCAGACGGCTCGCCGTTACGGTTTCCGTTCATTTGAGACGCTACCCAAGTAGGATATAAAGTTTTTCTACATAAAGCCTCGTTTACCATAAGGTCGTTAGTCTCTAAAACTGTCTCGCCTAAAGTAGTGTTACCCGTATCTGAGCTCCCACAAGAAGAAGATACAATAGGGTCAGCACTTACAAAGTTAGATAATACGGCTTTATTTCTAATGCCAGAAAGTACAGTAACGTACCCGTTCTCAATAGAATTAGACGCCGTAGCGCTTGTTAAATATGGTAGAGCTAACTCGCCCGCGTAAGATGTACTAGGGCTTACAGTTGGCGTACCGAAATTATATTTTTTATTGTTTGCCATTTTACTAGTTATTTTTAGAATTTAAGATAATATCTAAGTGCTTGTTGCCCGTATTGTATTTAGTTGGGTTTGTTGGTGCACTATGTTTAATTGGTTTTACTGCTGAAAGTTTGCTAAGTTTTTGTACCGTCTCTTTTAGTTCGGTGTTTTCTTTGTTAAGACCCTCTAAAGTCTCTACAAATTCAGACCTCAAAACTTCTAAGGCGTCTACTAAGTTTTCGTTAGTAACGTAGTTAGACAAGTCTACGGTTTCCGCGCTCATCTCTTCCTCGTCTTTTTTGTCGTCTTTTAGGTCTGCCTCTTCGCCGTCCTCTTCCGGTTGTACAAGGCTTATAATTTCGCCGTCGCTTACTTCCATTTTAGCCCCGCCGTCCATTTCGTACTCGCCCGTAGGTAGTGGCATTTTTTCGCCGTCCTCTCCTACTACAAATACTAAAACGCCGTCCTCAAATTTTTCTGCGTCCGTACCTACTTTAGTACCGTCTACTAGTACCGCTTCGGCTTGTAGCTCTATCTCGGTAGTTTCCATACCTAGAATAGCTTTAATTTGGTTAATAGTGTTTTTCATATCTATATATAAGTTTCATCTATACAAAGATGCTTTTTTAAAAAGTTAGTTTATCTTTAAATAAAAAAATGAAACGTAGAAAAAAGACGGGCGAGAAAGCCCTATTTTATAAGATCTGGCAAACACGCCCGCACGTTTGTACTAACTGTAAAGAGCATTTAGGTAACGAGGCTAAAGCGTGGAATTTTGCACATATAAAACCTAAAGGCTTATACCCCGAACTAAGACTAGACCCCGACAATATACGCCTACTTTGTTACGAGTGTCATTATGCCCTAGACTTTCAAAGTAAAGAAAAGTTTATAGCCCGCTCTCGCGAATAACTTTTTTAATACGGTTTATTATATTCTCGTCCTCGCTTAGTGTCGTTTGCTTGTCGGTAAAATAACCCTCTATACTAAAGCCTTGCACCTTGCCGGTCTTTACGTATTTATCCCAAACGGCGCGGTCATTTACTTTAACCGATACAAACCAAGTACCTATAGGTAAGTCTTTAAAACCGTACTCGTAGCTTTTATCTACTTTACTTGTCTTTATCCAACTCTCTACTACTGTTAAGTTAGCTATATCTTTACTATGCTCTAGTGTATGGTTATGTTGTTTATCTCTCATAAAAAAGAGCTCGCTAGCTTTTCGTATAGTGTCCTTACTAAAGTATACGTAGTAGTCTTTACCGTCCTCGTCTACTCTTAGTATTTGCTTGTTAGGTATAAGTACCGCGCCTATTAAAAGTTGCTTGTCTTTATCTAGGTCGTTAAATTGTACCTCGATATTTTTACTAGCTTGTTTTAGTGCTATAAAATTTTCTTGTATAGCGGGTTGGTTTACTAGGCTTATAGCAAATACGCCGTCTTGGTTTTCTATAGCCTCGTCGTCTATAATAAGTTCTACTATTTTAGTCATAATTAAAATTTATAAAGTTGCTCTTTGTTGTATTTGTTCGTTTACTTCGGTTTGCTCTTGTACGTCTTGTTGAACTACGTAAGCTTGAATTGGGTTATTATCGCCTAAAGCGTCTAGGCTTTGCCCTAGGTTAAAATCAAGTCCTTGTTGTCCTTGGTTTATATTGCTATGTATAGAGCCCATACTTAAACTAGGACGACCACCGCCGGCGCTCATTCCACCGCCACCGCCACCGCCACCGCCCGAGGTGTCTGGCTTAGGGTTGTCGGGGTTTACGCTCATAATTTCCTTAACATTTTTAAGACCCATAGCTAAAGATAGCCCCGCCGTAACATAACTAAACGGTGGGGGCGCACTAGATAGTGCCATATTAACCGCTTTGTAAGTGTCCATAATTGCACTAGCTACCGCGAAACCTTTTTGTGCTATACTTCCCTCTTTCATTAAAGAGCCCGCCATATTAATAGTATTACCTAAAGCGTTTACGCTATCTTGTCTTTGCTTTTTAATTTTATCGTCTGTAGCTTTTTGGTTGTCTGCGTCCTCTTTTCTAAATTTTTTGTTAGCCTCGCCTACTAGACGGTTGTACTCTTTGGTAATTGCTACCGTATCTACCCCGCTTTTACGTGCTAGTTCTAGTTTGTGTTGATAGTCTTGGTTTAGTTGTTCTAGTTCTGCCTCTCGCTCGTTTAGTCCCGCTATCCTTAACTCGTTTATAGCCTCGGCTTGTTCTTTTATTAGGGAATTAGTATTTGTTAGTTGTTCTGACTTTTGCCCCGTTATACGTTCCTCAATATCTATGAGCTCAGTTTCCGCCTCTATAAGTGCTTTTTTTAAGTCTACGTTATCGTCATCAATAGACTTCTCTAACCTTGCTAAGTCTACCTTAGCTTGCGCCATAGCCTTTTCTTCTGCTAATTGTTTTTTTAATATCTCGCCGAGTTTATCGTTTGCCTCTTGCCTTTGTGCAAAGGTTAAACTTTCGTCGTCTCTTATTTGTCTTTGTAGCTCCGCTTGGTTTTGATAGTTTAACATTACTTTCTTTTGCTCCGCCTCTAATAGTTCTACCGCCTTACGTTGTTCTACTAAAGCGTCGGCAGTATCTAAAGCGCTCTCTACGTTTATATCTTTTATACCCTCTTTACCGGTTTTTACTGCTATATTAACCGCCTCTACTACTTCGTTTACTGCGTCCTCTATATTATCCTTTATGTTTACTACTGCGTTTACGCCCTCATCTACTACACCCTTTAGAGCCTCTTTACTTTCATTAATACCAGCAGTTAGCCTTTCTATTTCTACGGGGTCGCCGTCGCCTAGTGGCGATTTTTCCCAAGCTAGCATAAGCTCCTGTATACCTAATTTAATACCGTGAAATGCTAATTTCATAGGCGTAAGCGATAGGGTCATAACATTTTTAATAACCGTACCTATACTTTCAAAGCCCTCGGTACTATCACTTACCGCGTCTTTAACCTCTATTACTACGTCTGCTACTTCATTAAACACAATACTAAGAGACGTAAAACCTTTATCCATTAAATCGACCATAGGCTGATTTTTTTTTATTACGTCTTTTAATAGTTGGAAAGCATCAACTAGCAAACCTACGCCCGCCGTTTTCATAGCCAGACCCATACCCTTAAAACCTTTAGCTAAACCGCCTACGGCTTTCTCGGTATCTTTACCGGTCTTGGCTATATCTTGCGTACCCGTTGCTATTTGCTCAGTAGCTCCCGCTACGTTTTCTAGTTGCTCTAGTGCTTTGTCTAGCTTGGTGTTTATTTCTATATCAAATACTAATTTTTCCATAATGAGCCTCTATTGTTCCATTGTTTTAGCTTTAGCTCGTAATTGCGTTTTAGCTTGTCGTAGTAGTCCATAATATTACTAGGTGTATAGTGCTCTTTAAAATCGGGCAAAATATCTAAAGTCGGAGCTATAACGCTTATACATTCGTTGAGGTGTTTAGTTAATTCCTCATAATTATAAAGATACTCAAACTCTAAAGTTTGTTTTTTGCTTGTTAGTACTACTGTATATTCCATTTGTTTTTTAGGTAAAATATTAGTTTGTCTCTATCTGCGTCGCTTATTTTTTTGTTGTAACATATAACCTCGTGTATACGCCCCTCGAACTCGTTGTAATCTACGCTACCGTTAAACCTACCGCCAATAGTAAAGTAGTGCGCGTCGGTTGGGTCGCTTGCTGAACTGTACGTATCAGTAGCGCCGTTTTCGTCTATTATATCTAAGTTAGTCCCGTCTCGTCTACCTACTACTATTTTTTTGTCAGTAACTCCCGCGCTAGATATATTACATTGAAACATATTAGTAGTAGTATTTTCGTTATAATAGCTAACGCTATTAGCACCCGCCCCGCCATAAGTCGAACTAGTGTTAATAGATATACCCGCTCTTACTGTACCCGAGCTAGTATTTACGCCCGCTAGTACTTGCCCGAATGTTTCGGCGGTGGTTTTGTCGCTTTCAAATACTACTATAAAAGTATTATTACTACTAGCTAACCCTACTAGGTCGGCGTCAGTATTAAACATTATCGCAGTCGTACCGTCAAAATCTACATAAGGACGACCGCCACCTACACCCGCACCACTATACCAAAGAGGCATATATGTACTTTGATTTTGTAAAAGATTATTAGCACCGCCCGATAGGTCGTTCCATTGTGTTATAGGTTGCGCATTTCCTACCGTAGAATTAAAACTAAAACTACCAAAGTTAGAGGCGTCTAACCATAATTTTAAGCCCGTAATATCGCTAGGTAATATATTACTAGTAACCGTACCGCTTAATATACTAGAGGTATATTGTGTTTTTATTAAATACTTAGTTTCGTTTACTAGTGTTGAAAACGGTAACCTCATAAATAATAAGTACGCGTTATATAAATACGGTATATTACTTGTAGGGTGTAAGTCTAAACTAGCGCCACTAAAAGCCGTAGTTTGTGTATTAGTAACTTGGTTACTAGATAAAACTATAGGGGCAGTACCGCTAAGTATTTTATACTCTTTTACTAATTCCCAACTATCAGTATTTAAAGTATTTGTAGAGCCCCCCGTAGTAGCTTGTAAAGTTATAGTTAGTTTTATTAAGGTCTTAGCCGGTAGTCTAAAACAATTAGCGCCCAGATCCCCGTTATAAGTTGTACCTACGGGGTAAGTAGTAAACGCTCCTAGCTGACCTACCCAAGCCTCACGAGACCCGCCCGCCGTAGTTGTTCTTATAATATGCTCTACCGTTTGACTAGTACCAACAAAACCCGCCTCGCTTGTACTTACTATTACCTCGTTATTATTTAAAGCTAGTCCGTAGTCGCCCGTTATTCTAATATTTTTTAAAGTGTTATTATATACTACGTCTTGAAAGTTTACGGTAAAATTATCGCTAGCCGGTTTTACTATGTTACCCGTACCTACTATAGTTACGTCGTTAGAGTTTTCTAGTATTACGTTACTATCGCCCGTTATATCTACTTTACTTACTGAGCTCCGTATATTATTACTATTACCGTTTATTTTTATATCTCTTCCGCCGTTTACTACGTTGTTATTATTCCCTTGAATTGAGCCCCCTCGTAAAAAGTTATAGCTATTAGCTCGACCTACTACGTTATTATTTACACCCCCGCCAAGTTCTCCGTCCGCTCCCCCGCCTTCCTCTTCGGTTAATACGGGCGCTACATACCAACATTTACCTTGTGTATAAATACCTAAGTTTAAAGTTTCTTGTAATAAATTACAACAAGTTTCACTTATTGTTGAGCCGTCTGCTAAAAATTCCATATCTAAGGTAAGACTTAAATTGTTAAAAGACGGGCACGTCTCTCCTGTATTTACATTATAACCTAGGGGAAATTCGCCAAAGGTTATACTAGTTTTTATTAACTCAACTTTGCAAATACCGGCGGAGTTTATAGGGTAACCTTTTATACTGTTTACTACATAGTTATCACCGTTTACTATTATTGTGTCATTAAAATTAAAGTCTTGTATATCGGTAGGCGTTAAGCGTACATATGCTACTAGCATACGAGCGTTTTTGTCAAAGTTATTGATAATATAACTAAGCCAATATTTTAGGGCTAAACCTTTTACGGCTAGACTTTCCCAGAGACCTAATTGCTCGCCCCAAGTACAACCCCAATTTATAGTAAATACCGACGTGCTCGTCTCGTCAAAACCTTTCTCGCTAAAAGCACTAAAGTACGGCGCTACTGTTCTGTTGTGCATAGTACTACCCGACGTCGTACCGTTGTCATAGAATAACGCGTATTTTAAACTATTAGCTAAAGTAACTTTACCGTGATAAAAACTAAGACGTATACCACCTACATTTTTATAGCCGTTGCCGTCTACAGTTATTACGGGACTTGTATATATTTCTACGTCTTGTATAGGGTAGTTTATTGTAGGACTAAATACACTAGTAAACTCGTTTACCTTTTCGCTAAACTTATTACCTATATTATAAGTAAACTCGCCGACCGTATAACTAGTACCTCTAGCTATAGATTGGTATATATAGTCGTCGCTTGGGGTATCTCTAAATAAAGCCTCTCTACCGCTAATTTTATTAGGCGGTACTATTTGTATATCTTTAGTAAAGTCTATCTTTTTACTCCAATCTTTTTTAGTAGACGGCGTAGCGTTCATATAGTTATCGTACGGCTCTATAAATAAATGCTTAGAGTTATTTTTGTCGGGTATTACTACTAGGTTAAACTTACGTATAACACTACTAAAAAAATCTATTACTTTTAAGTTACCAAATAGTTGGTTTATACTTACTTGCCCGTCTGTTATATTAGCGGTTAACAGGTTAATTTGTAGAGATGCGTTTGTAACTTGCACTACGTCGCCTACAGGGTACGCGTTATTAGTAGGCGTTATTAATACTACTTTTAATTTTTGCCCCGAAATCATTTGTATTTCTGCGCCGTTACCCGCTATTATAGGTATGGTAGTATCTACTTGCGCGGTTATGGTTTGCTCAGTACCAGAGCCTATATTGAACTCATTACCCGCATAGGTTACTAGTAAATCGTTCTGCCCAAATTCTAGCATTATAGCTAAACGGCAAGGACTACTAGCTCCCATATCGCCCGCTTGACCGCTTACATTTAATTTAATTATGAATTGGTAAGTACCGGCATATTGTATATTAAACTCGTTTGTTGTAGGGTTGTAATTGTTAGGTAGGTCTACGTCCTCGGTAGGACAATTTAGTACTACTTGACTGTCGCCATAGTCAAAGGTTTGCGTACCCGTGTTACGTGCTCTTACTTTATAGTAAGATAGTGGCGTATTACTTATTAAACTTTCTGCCCCGCCGTAGTTTACATCACAATAAATTTTTCTTATAGTTGCATCACTAAAAAAGTTACTAGTAAAAGTATAGCCTTTATGCGCTAGTACTTTAGTTATTAAAGAGCTTAGTCTTATTTGAGGGCGTAACTTTTCTATATCTATTTTATTTAAATCTAAAAAAGCGCCTATAGTATTATCTATAAAAAAATCGTTCGCCTCACTAGTTGCTATACCGTTACCATAATCGAAAAAACTATATACACAGTCGCCCCCCGCTATACTGTCGCTATCGTAACTATTAAATATATTCGCGTTGCTTGGTAAGTGGTTATAGTCGCTAAAATCAATATCACTCATATTAACCCCTTTTAGCTCGTCCATTAATGAGACGTTATTGCTAAATAGTATTACCTCGTACTCGTATCTATTACCGTCTCTTAAAAATACGTTTACTAATTGTAGGCTACCGCTAAACACTTCTATAGTGTCTTGTAATAGGTAAGCGTCGGCTTTATAGTAAGGGTCAAAATTAGAGTTTGTACTTGGGTCGGCGTGGCTTTGTACCATAAAATAAGTAGCAAAATATTTGTCGTTTGTTTCGCTACTAGGTAGTCTAAAGCTATAGGTATGCGAGCCTTTAGTTTTAAGGTCTGTAATATCCTTAAAATTAAAGTCCGCCGTAATAGGTTGCCCTTTTAAAATATCTAGGTAAAACTTGTTACCGTCTTTATCTACTGCTACTAAAGTACTAGCCATATTAAAAAATCATATCGTTATACGTTGGTATACTATATCTAAATGTTAAACTATAGCTTACTTGCTCGTAGTGTTTGTTTATGTTTCTTACTTCGTTTATACTAGAGGTTTCTAATATAACCGAGCGAGCTGACCCGTCCGAATTTATATAAACTACTCTAGGACTTATAAAAAGCTCTTCTACTTTTTTAGTATCGCTTTTACTTAAAAAGCCCGTATTTACTGTAAAGCTCTCGTTAAAACTAGTAGCTACCGTTTTCTCGCCTTGGTGTGCTAAGTCTGGTATATACGCCTTTTCTCTAAAAAGTGCAGTATTGCCCGTAAAGGTGTCGCCGTAATTTTTATCATAATTAAAAACCGACCCTTTTATAGTTGTGTTTCTACTTCTTATATTATCCGTTCTAAGTTCTTTAAAGGTTATAAACTCAAATACGCCGAACGAGTTACTATACGCAAATCGTTGTCGGTCGTACTTACAACCCTCGTCTCGCATATCGTCGCTACTATGGTAAAATCTATAGGCTTGACTTACGGGGCTAGCTCCCGCCGTATCGGTTGCAAAATACACGTCGTAATATGCTAAAGGGCTATTTATATAATCTATAGGTCGTTTAAAAGTAGCCGGTAATTTATTCAAGTTTGCGGGGTAAACTCCTACAGACTGTACGTAATTATATGTTAAAGTACTACTAGCTCCTTGCCCGCCTCTAATTGCTTGATTTAATATAAATTGAGTATCTAGTAAAGTTTGAGTTCCGCCTACGTTTTTATAGTATTTTATTATTAAGTACTTAGCGTCTGCGCTGGCGTTTACTGTTTTAGTACTTTGTAAATAACTTACAGTACCGTAGTCGTCTTTAGCTAAATTACGTATTACTTTATAATTACCCTCGTCCTCGTGGTTGCTAGTTATAAATAGCCTATTAGAGTTAGCAAATTTATACTTACTATAGTCTACGTTTATTTTATCGGTTGCGGTGTCCCAACCGCCTATTAAATACATCAAACCGGTAACACTCCCCGCCGTTTGTTTACTTGGTACGGCGTCGGCAGTAGAGCCGTAAAAATCAAATATACTTAACTCTATCTCTTTGTATGTATCGTTTACGCAATATATAGCTTGCTCTAAAGTACCCGCGTTATTTCTTACGTGTGGTACATTAAATACGCTTTGTTCAAAATCGTTTGTATTTACGCTTGACCCGTCGGGTATTGTTTCTGCCGGTTGCGTTACTCTAATACTAGTTAATACTTGTAGTATTTTAGTAATATTTATAAACCCGTAGCCTTTGTTATTAGCTCTAAAAGTGTAAGAGTAGGTTTTAGTACCGTATTTTATTTCTAATAAAAACCTATAATTAAATACGCCGGTAGTACCCTCTTTATCACTAGAGCAAGTTATAATTCTTTTACCCCCTACTTTACAGTAGTCTATATTATTAAAGTTTGCGTTTAGTATTGCCATTACTTTTTTTCTTTTGTTTCTTTTGTGTCCTCTATATTTTTAAAAGTTTTAAAAGTGTCTCTTATCATTCCTCGCGATAAATTCATAACAAACCTTTTTTTAGTTTCCTCTATAGCATCTTTAAAATAGTGTCTAGGGGCTATACCTTTGTTAGCTATACTACGCCCTATTAAAAAAGAGGCTTGTTTTTTTGCTTGTTCGGTTGGGCTTATAAATTGGTTAGTCTTTAGGTCTCTTAGTTTTATAGGCTTTGTATTTATCCACTCTTCTACTACGCCCTCGGCTAAGTTTTGTTTTTTAAATTTAAAGGGGCTTTTTTTAGCCGAGGTATAACTCGACGTACTACCTTGTACACCCTCTTCTATAAAGTCGGCGTATTTCTTAGTACTATAGTATTTTATGCTTAAACCCCTAATAGTTTTAACTATTTTATAGCTTAGACTTTTTGCCAGATCCCCCGTATTATCGGTTACCCTATTCTTGCCCTCTATTTTCTTTTTTATTTTAAGGTTACGCTTTGCTCTTCTTACTACCTCTTTAGCGTATAAGTTCATAGCGTTAATAGTGTTAGCGTCTATTATGTTTATTTTGCGTTCAGCCATTCTATAGTATTTTCTATTTCCTCGTCAGTCATTACGCCATTAGTATATATTAACTCTTGTACTTTAAAGTTTGTCGGTTGTGTTGCCGAGGGGTTATTCTTATTACCTATATAAAAATTACCTAGACCCGTTATACTATTTGTGTTTGTCAATTCCCCGTAATTATTTCCATTATAATAAAGACGGGTTTTTGTAGAGCTTTCAATTTTAATCGCTACCGTTAGGGGTATATCCCTTATTACTGCGTCGGCTTGCGATATTTTAGGGTTATCGTTTGGTAGTCCCGAAATATCGGCAGTAGGTAAAGGCGCTATTTGACCCGCCGAGTTTTTAATACCTATATCTTTACCATTTTGTATTAATTCACTTAACCCCGACGTTGTATTTAAACTAAACAATATATTAGCATCGCCCGTGAGTTTGCTAAATTTTATAAAAAATATATCGTTTGTGCTTAGAGTTGATTTACCCGAGGCGGTCATACTTACGGGGTCGTCGCCCTCAATAAGTATTGACTTTGTTTTAAAGTCGTACTCTATCTTTCCGCTAGTTGTCCCCGTGGTTAAGTTACCTATACTGTCGTCGTCGTGTATAGGTTTCCAAGTTGTTATATATTCTTTAATCGCACCCCCGCCGTCGTTGTCGTAAAATATATGCTTTTCTTGTTTTTCAGTTGTCGAGTACCACGTATAACCGTTACTTACTAATTTAGAGATAGGCGGGGTAGGTGTCGTATAGTCCCAAGTCATAATAGGTAAATATGGTATACCACACGCTACGCTCTCGTTAGCGCCCTCTATAGTCATTAAGGTAGACCACCCTACTACTCGGTTGTTGTAGTTTCCGGTTATTGTACTACAACTTAATGAATTACCCGTTAGCTTAGTCTCTGGCGTTACTATACTACTACCTTTTAAAAATTCAGTTTGTAAGTCTTGTAATATTAACAACGTATTTGATAAGGCGTACTTCTCGTTTTCTTTACGGTCGTTTTTATCGTCTACTATTTCTATTACCATTATATTAATATCGTAGCTTATTACTCGCTCGTCTATATTTGCACCCGTAACGCCTACGTGCAAAAGTGGGTATTCCTCTATCTTATCTAGGTCGGCGTCGTCTATATCGCCAAAGCTAAAACTACTAATTTGTAGGTGCTTGTTAGCTACCTCTTTAAAATACTCTATTATTCCGTTGTATGTTATCATTTTTACGCTTTCTAGTTTGCTCTCTATTTTTATCTATATCGTAACATAGTTTTAGTAAACATTGTTTAAAGGGTAGCTTTGTTATTTTCTCGTATTTGCTTACGTCGTTTTGAGCTAAGTTATCTATCACACCAAACCACCCGTACGCTCTTGCGACTTCTGACCCGTTGGGGTCGATGCTTCCACTATAGAGGCTTGAAAAGTTAGTAAGCACTTGCTCCCTAAATTGTAAAAAAAAACCGTAAGCCCGTTTACTACGTCCATATTAACCGCCTTAAATTTTTCGGCGTTGTCTTGGTGTTTAGTATCGTAAGGCTCTATATTATACTTGCCGTTTTTCTCTTCCGTTATTGGTCTATATAATACCGCTAGTACTTTATGAAAGCCGTTTATATCCTCTTTAGTAAACTCTTCTATATCTACGTACTCCCCGAAAGTCATAGTATCAAGGCTAGGGTGTACTCCATAACTTACACCGTCTAACTCTATTTTATTTATTAAGGTCTTGTTAAGCTCTACCTTTATTAGTTTGTTTAAACTGCTATATACTTTTTTTAAGTCGCTTAATTTAAAACGCTTTACTACTTCCGTAGGGACGTTACAAAACGAGCTTATAGTATTATATATTACGTCGGTAGGGTCTTTACTCTCGCTAGTCTCTACGTACTTTTGATAGTTGCCTAGCGATACCTCGCCCCAACTTTGAGGAATATTAAGCGTTACTTCTTTTTTCATCTCTATAAATACAAAGGTTATTTTTATTAAAAGTTATTAAATTATTGCGTAGTCGCCGTAGTTACCTTTAGCCTCGTACCACCAGCGCATTATTATAGCGTCTGCAAAATCGGGGCTACGTCCTAACTTACTCTTTACTATATCTTTACTCTCTATAGCTAGCTTTTGGGTGTCCTTGTCTACCTTGTCGCGTTTAACTACTTCTAGCTCTTCTATTATCTCTTTACGGTATTTAGTGTTAGTTATGTATACCCTACCGTTATTTACGTCCTCGCTAAATTTATAATAGCATTGTGTTTTAAGGTTTTGGTAGTTCTGACCCTTTAAAGCTTTCGACCCGTTTACAAATGATACGCACCCGCTTAACATATCTACCACGCCACCCCCTACGCCGTCCGCGTCTATTACTATTTTGCTCATAGGTACGCTATACTCGTTTGCCAGATTTTTAACCTTTTGAGCTAGTTGTGTTATAGTATTCTTATCTATCTTTACTATATGCTCTAAGCGTTTACCGTTCCATACACATATTATACTTTTATCGCTACCTAAACGCGCAACGTCTACGCTTATATACTTACTACCCCCCTCTATAAAGGTATTAGTAAATAGGTCGCCTAGGGCGTTATAATTAAATAGTAGGGCGTCGTCGTCTGCGTATTCCCAATTACCAAATAGTAGCCTAGACTTTGTAAGAGGGTCTAGCTTTTCTAGTTGGCTTATATAGTGAGGGCTTAAATATTTGTTGTCAGTTGCTAAGGCTTTTATAAACTTTCTATAGTTAGGTAGCTTACCCTCTATATCGGGTCGGTAAAACTTTGTATATAGCCAATTTTTAGACGGGTTACAAGTTAATAGTATTTTAGGTATTAGATTATTTTCGGTTAGCTTATAACGTATTCTACTCTTTAATATATCTACTGCCTTTTCAGTTACCTCGGCGCTCTCATCTATAAAAGCGTCGGTAATTTCTAACCCCCCTAGGCTTGTAAATTCGGGGTCGCTTGGTTGTTTAAATAAGTCTTTTAAATATATTATAGAGCCGTTAGTAAATGTTATAGTACTATCTTGCCCGTTATACCTAAAGTCTACGTTAGGCTCTAACCCTACGAGCTCGCTCATCTCAAAGAACGTATTTAAGGTAGTGGCTTTTAAGTTCTTTAAAACCGACCTACCTATAACCGACCTAGTACCCGCATATTGTAGCCGTCTAAATATTTGCCATAAACAACCTAGAGCGCTTTTACCAGAGCCCGCGCCCCCGCCGTATAATAGTTCGGTGGTCGTACTATCCTCTAGTACTTTTAAAGCTTTTAACTGCTTTGGGAATAGCTTAATATTTACGGCTTGGGTTTGCACTTGCTTACTCGTCCTCGGTACTAGATACGTTTATAATTACTTGCTTGTCTCTTACCTCGTGCTCTATTTCTTGGCGTTGTAATTTAGGGACTATAAATTCGCTCATCTTTAGTATAATGTTTAAAGCTTTCTCGGGGTCGTCCTCAGCTATATCAGATAGCCAAACTTTCATATTTGGTAGGTTATCCTCTACCAATAATTTAAACGCCTCACGTATTTGTTTAGTAGTTTTATTAGGTATGCCTTTACGACTACCCGCGAACTTATTACCTACTTTAAAACTCATAGCTTAATCTTTATTTAATAGTTGGTAAGTAAATATATACGCGCCTATAATAAGCGGTATTAAAATAAATATATAAAACATAACTTTAATTTTTTAGTGTCTCTTTGTGTCTCTTTGACGTGTTTACTCTTTTTCGTATTGTTCTATTACTTTATGTAAATCGTTAATAGTTTGTAAAACGCAAGGCGCACACCTAGAGCCTTTTTTATTACTCTTTAAGTATTTCCGGTGTAATTCGTGTAACCTTGTATTTTGCTCTCTTGTTACTTCATTTACTGCGTGGCTAAGTAGTTCTTTTAGTTCTTTGTATTCTACCTCAGTTATTTTGTATTCGTCCGTCCATTTACCAAGAGGGCAACGAGAATATAGTAACCTAGCTTTTAAGTCCATAAAGCACCCGCAAAGTTTATATTCTTTTTTTCTATATGTTACCTTATTGCCTATAATTGCAGTACCGCAAGTTTTACTAGTCTTATTAAAGTATTTACATTTATCACAAATAGCCCGACGTTCTGCCGTTACTTTACTCGGTGCAAACATTTACCAACTCTTTTAATTTTGTTTTAACTTTTCTTACTGTATTAAATATTGATATCTTAGGTATACCGGTTTCTTTTGCCAACTCTTTATATGTTAGCTTACTTTCATAGTATAATAAAAATACCTCTCGCTCGTAATAGTTAAAGTTATCTAGCGCCTTTTCTATTCTTGCTTTTAGTTTTTCTTTGTAATGATCTGGCACGGGGTTATTATTTAATAGTAGGTATTCTAAGCTACTTATATCTATGTTTATTTTATTCTTTTTATAAGCTATTCTCTTACGGTAAAATTGCGACTTCTTGCTAAGCACTCGAACGGCTACAATTTTTTTAAGATAATTTAGACCGCCACCCTCGGAGTATATCCATAGTAACCGGTTATTATCACTAGTTAATAGTTGTAGGTATACGTCTTGTACTACGTCCTCGGCTAGTCCCTTGTCTCTAGTTAGTGGCGTAGCAAATAAAACAAGCTCTTTAAAATGCTCGTATAGTGCCTCTATTATATTTTGTCTTTTAATGGTTTTAATTTTAACCGGCTACTACATATAGCTAGCCTTTGTTTTTCGTTCTTATATTCGCTAGTCATTACCTCGTCAGTCATACAACGGTCTATAAATTCTTTATTAGTCTCGTTTGCTTTTGGTTTAGGTATAGGCATATATTAGCTTTTTAAATAGTTGTCTATTGTTTCTAGTGTTTGCTCTAGCCCCGTGCATACTACCGCCTTATATCCTTTAGCGTTTAGTATTGCTAGTACTTTTTTTTGGTTAGTGCTAGGGTAGTTACCTTTTACTTTCAGCTCCAAGGCTAGACCGTGGTATACTACCCCGTCAATAGTGCGAGGCTCATATATAAAAAGGTCGGGAAAACCCGACTTGTAACCGCAAGCCTTATTTTTCACGCGTTGGCTTACGTATTTTTGATATTGACCGCCAGCGCTACCGTTATAGAATACGTCTTTATATTGCAAATCTAGGTATATACAGACGTTTTTTTGTAGGCTATACTCGTCAGCTTTACGGCTCTTAATTTTCATAGCCCTATATTACTACAAAAATTATACCTATACAATAGCTAAACGCCTAATTTTAAGCGCATAAAAAAACCCCTACCGTTTAAGGTAAGGGTTTAGTAGCATAAACTTTGTCCTATTAGACTATGTAAATTATGCTATAAGTATTAGGCTTATACTAATATACCGTACATTTTTGCCTCTTCTACTGCTTTATCGTGTAGCTTTTGGTCTAGTGTGCCTAGTTGTTCTAGTAAAGCTAGGTAACCGTAATCGGCTTTAGTATTATAATACTTTAAAGCGTCCCCGCCTTGCTCACTAAATAAACCGTGTAAAGCGTCTATAAGTGCGTATAAGTGCTCGGCTCTATTTCTTTTTTTTCTCTCGGTCATCTTATTACTTTTTTAAACTTCTAAAGTCGTTCATAATTTCTAAGCTGAATTTGTTAGGTACGTCTAGCGCTAGGTTATAAATTTCTTTTTCTAGCTTTTCTTTGTTTACCTTTTTGTTATTTGCTAATTCTATAATAAGTTTAGCTAATTCTTTAGAGTGTCCTACTGTCATTTTTTTAGTTTGATTAGTTAATAATAATTCAAATGTAAAAAAACTTTTACAATTAAATACTATTTTAAGTATATCTTTTTAAATATTTCTACTAGGACGTCTACCGTTATACTGTTACCCGCTAGGCTATATTGTCTTGTCTCAGATAGTCCAGAGGCTCGTACTTTATTATATTCCTCGTCGCTAAAACCTTGTAACCTAAAGCACTCTAGCGGAGTTAATCGCCTAGGGTTTCCTTTATGGTTTCTTACGTACGTGTCCTCTGCGCCTTGCTTATGGTATCTAGCGCTAATTGTATGCGCTATATCCTCGTCTATATACAAGTCGGTCTTTTTGCCTCTTGTTTTTCTATGCTTTGCAAAAAACTCTAAAGTACTTTTACTTACGTTGTATTTATCGTCTACTATTTTTTCTAGGCTATCCTCTAGGGTTTTAGTTCTATATATTTTTTTTGGAAAATTAAACGCTCGCCAATACTTAAAGCATACTATAAATACCCGCTCTCTATTTTGCGCTACGTTATAGTCTTTAGAGTTTAGTATTTTATGATATACGTGATAACCTAAGCCCTCTATATCGTCTAGGCTTATTTGACCGTTTATACTACCATTAACCCCCGCTAAAGAGTTTAGTATATTGTTGTAGGTCTTACCGTTATCTATGTTAGTTAGTCCTCTTACGTTCTCAAATACTACTATTTTAGGTTGGTTAGCTTTTATAAACTCTAAGCATTTGTAAAATATTGTACCTCTACTATCGTTTAAACCTAGCCTACTACGTGAAGAGCTGAAAGGCTGGCAAGGGAAACCACAAAAATACAAATCTAAAGGTTTTAGATATTTAGTATTATCTCTTTGGTTAATATCCTCGTACATAGTCTTAGGTTTATGTAATGATAAATAACCCGTTCTAGCGTATTTATTTAATTCGCTAGCAAACTCTAAAGTATATTTAATACCTAACCTATTTAGCGCTACCTCAAAAGCACCTAACCCGCTACAGTCCCCCGCTATTTTTAACATTTAAAAAGTCTTTTATAGTTGTCTCACTACTACGCTCTCTAAACGCTTGTTTATGTAGTGCGTTCTCTTGTTCTCGTATGGTTATTATATTACCCGTTCGGTCTATATCGTACCTAGTTAGCCACTCAAATAATATACCGCCGTCTATACGGTCGTATACTTTACCGTACTTACCGGTTTTACCTCTTTTAAAGCATAGACCTATATCGTATAGGTTAAACCTTTTAAACTCGTTATAAATCATAAAAGAAACTTCTAGTATTTGGCTATCGCTCATAGTATTCTTAACATTAAACCACTCTAACACCTCTATAATTAATATACTAATTTGGTCTATAGCTTTGTCGTTACCTTGTTCTTTAGATATTTTTTGTAAGCTCTTGGGTTTATGCTTTAATATTATATGCGCTAGGCTTGTTTCGTCTAGGTTTAGTACTTGCATTTTAAAAGATCTGGCGTTTTGTAGTATACTTATCTCTTGAAAATTAGATACTACGCTAGGCAAATTACTTGTACTTTTCTCGGAGCTTGTCCCTAAGAGCGCTACCGCCTTTTTTATTTTGTCCGCGTCCATTTTTTAAGTCGTTTATTATGTTAGTTAAGTTACTGTTAATTTGAGTTAGTTTTATTTGCTTTTGTAAAAACGGCTCTAGCTTGTCCCAACTGTTTAGTATATATCTAAACCCGTCTATAGTAGTGTCGTCGCTTAAACCTTTTGAGGTCGCCGACTTTTTTAAGTATGCTATAATTTGTTTTAGAGCCTTACCCTCCGCCCCGTTAATCTTTGCCGGCATATCTAACCTATTTTTTATAAAAGCGTCGTAGACGCTAACGCACTCCGTATATATGCTATTATTATTAGGTTTACTATTTGTAGTTTTAGTATATGGTATAGGTTTTACCTTTTCGTTAGTTGCTTTTAACGGTTTGGTAAATTCCTTTTTACCGTTTGGTAGGTTGCTTTTTACCGTTCGGTATATTGTGTCGTAGTCTACGAACGCGTACCATTTTGTACGGTCGTACTTTGCTTTATTATAGTTACCTACCTTTATTACGTTTTGGGTTTCTAGGCTTTTAAGTATTCTGCCTATTTGTCTTTCAGTCCAAAAAGGAAACAAAGACCTAAACGCGCTAATAGAGTTGTAGGTATATGTACTACCGTCGTACTCGTTTTTGCCGTTTGCTTTGTTTTTAGCTACCCAAAATAAAAGGTTATAAATTACTATAGCCTCGTCTACGCCGTATCTTCTGGCGTGCTCGGTGTGAAAACTATATACCATTATTTAAAGCCTTTAAAACTTTTGTAAATGGTTGTTTAGTTGCTTTAGATATTTCGCTAGCATACTTTATAAAATACGTAGGCTCATTACAAATTCTATCCACGGTAGGACGTGTTACTTTTAAAGCCTTGGCTATTTCTGACTTACTGCTAAAATGCTTAAATAGATATAGCTCTTGCTTTGTTTTAGGCGTGTATATATTCATTGTGTATATTTTTACGTTTAAAAAAATAAAGCGCCCGTAGGCGCTCTAATTAAAAGGGTAGGTCTTGCTCTTCATCAATTCTTTGTTCATCTAATTTCTTAGCTACTGAACCTAATTTTCTCTTACCGTCATCACTACTATAAGATGGTGCGTCTGAAATATGTACAAAATCTTTAGAGAATTGTACCGCGTCGTTGCCCTCTACAAATTGTACAAAACGCTCGGCGGTTTTCATAACGTCCTCTATAGTTGGTTTTAGTTTTGGGTCTATAGCCCAAAAGTCTACCGAGGCTTTTAGCATACTTTGTCTAACTATCTTTACTTGCACGTCGTCAGACTTACCAAAGCTACGCGAGGGGTTACCATAAGGTACGCTAGGTTTAGCGTATACGGGTTTAATCTTAGGGAATTTACCACCTATATACTCATAGTCTAGGGTAGCCCCTACCTCAAATTTATTTTGTTCTTTATGTATGCTAGAGTATTCCCCTACCGTACCGTCGTCAAATGATACCTCAAATTTATAAAAGGTTTTACTTCCGTCTTTAGTACTCCAAGTACCGTTTTGTTGTACGCTTTCTACCGTACCGTTTTTAATTTCTGCCATTTTAATAATTGGTTAAGATTAAGTTAAAATACTTGTCTAGTTCTTTATAACTGTTTTTATGCAAGCCCGACAAACTAAACTTACTAAGGGCTTGTTCTTTAAAGTCCGTAGCTACTTGTACGTCTCTAGCGTGGAGCTGAAACTCTAGTAGGTTTACTACGTCCTTTATATTAAAGTTAGGTTTGTCTTGTACCTCGCTTATCATTGATAGCATACGGTAAATAAATACTTTACGCTCTTCCATTATTGCCACCTTTTAGGGTTAAATGGGTCGTCTAATTGGTCGCTAAATTTAACCTCTTTATAGTATTGTATATCCGTAGTATTACTATGCAACATTTTATTGAGGTGGTATATATCCGTAAGCGTTTCTATAAGGTCGTCTTTACCGTGTAAAAATGCGTTAGATACTATTAGGTCGTAATATAGATACTCTTCTTTATCGCAGTTAATATACTTACTACTCTCTACCGGCAGTAATACGCTCTTACGTTTAGGTATAAATACCATACGCCCCGAGCATTTAACCGCCCAAGCTTTAGGGGTCTCGCAATTATGTACGAGCCCGCGCTTAGTTCTTAGTCTTACTTTCATAGGTTTGGGTTTTTAGGTCTACCAAGTTTTACCCATTCCTCTACAGTACCGCCATTTAATAGCGTTACCTTACCGCTTAGCCAAAGTTTAAGGCGCTTTTGTTTGTGTTTGTGCTCTTGTTCTGCTACGTCTAGCTCTTTTTGTACCTCGTCAGCATAAGCGTACGGGTTGCTTGCAAATACTTGCTCTACAAATTTTTCAAATACTCGGCTCATAATTTATTTATTTAGGTTTAGTTTGAGTTCGTTTAATTTTTTAACAATATAATCTAGCTTAGTTTTGTTATGCGTGTTTTGACTATATACTTTTGTTAAAGTTTCTACTATCGTTTTTTGCGGGTCGGTGTAAGTAGTAGTATTTTCTTTTATACTCTCTATTAAACTTACTAGGTTTTCTATTAACCCTTGTTTTTCTTGTCTTGTCATTTTCCCGATTTTACGTTATTGAAAGGTTTAAATACGTCGGCTATAATTTGGTTTAGTTCGCCTACTGCGTCGCCAAAAATTCCCTCGGGTTTTGATATTAGCGTATACTCGGTTACTGTAGTTTCGTAACCGTAGCGAGTAGTTACTTTTTTATTTCTCTTACTAATTACGTAACCCTCTTTTATTAGGTTATGTATGTAAGTGGCTAGTCGGGTATTTCCCAGATCGTTAAAAGCTTGCATTGTTGTAATGCTTTTATGCTTTTCAAAATAAGCGAGTAACCTCTCGCGGTGTGTTGCTTTTTTCATAGCTTTAATTTAGTTAGTTAATATTGGCGTAATGTAAAAATTAATTTACGTTTAAACTAATGAAATGTAAAAAAAGATTTACATTTTACCTCATTTAATTTAAGGCTATTTTTAAGCGTTTTAAGAGATTTACACCCCTCTATAGTATATTGGTATTAAAAAGTTGAGAAAATAAAAAAACCCTAAAACACTAGGGTTGTAGAGTGGTGTTTGTTTTATTAAAATATTATTATTATATTCCCGCCCTTTTCGTCATCTGACGGGTTTAGTTAGTTAAGAATTACGTCGAGTTTATTAAGAGCTCGGCGTTTTTTTTTACTTTAAAAGTAATGCGTTAGACGTGCTATTTGCCCGTCTTTTTTTGAGTGTATAAAACCCTCTACCGCTTTTTTACTGCCCGTATATCCTTTTCGAGAGTGCCAACTATCCGACCCCGAGGGACTACGTAAGTACTCAATAGTTACCCCTATATAGTCTTTAGCGTCTCTATATTTATATTTTATTTTGTGGTGCAAATGATGTAAATACCAATACCTATATATTGTACTTGACCAATCGGTAGGGCGTTCGTTAGCCATAAGTAAAGGTAGGTTATCTACTTTAGCCCCGTCGCCGTGCTCTAAACCTATTAAGCTATTACCATACTTATAATATTTTCTATGCGACGCGCCCGCGTCTACTCTTACGTCTTTGGTTTTTCTAAACCACGCCTTTAAAGTCTTGGCTAGGTAGTGCCCGCTCTGGTAGTCGTGGTTACTCATAGAGTGCACGCAATCAACGGGGGCAATATGCCGTAGCATTTCTATAACTTTTACGTAGAGCTCTAGGGCTACGTCGTAAAACTCCCACCATTTACCGCCGGCGGTGTCTTGGTGCGTCCCTTTTGTAGTAGTGTTATATACGTTGTCTATATGTAGTATATCGTTTCCTAAGCATAATAAAACCCTGTCTATAGTAAAACCTTTAGACTTATTTATAAGTCCTTGTACGCCCTCTAAAACTCGCTTTACTGCTATATCTACGTTGTACTCGTCGCCGGTTTCTAAAGCGTTAGCGTATTTACCTATATGAACGTCGGCGGGGTTTATTACTAATAGATGACCGTCTTTAGCTTTACGTTGTATATACTTGTAGCTTGGGGCGTGTGCCTTAACGTAGTCTTGTACTTTTTTAAATAGCTCTAGGTCGTCGCGGTTTTGTTTTGTTACTACGCTAAAACGTGGCTCGCCTTTAAAGTTTTGCCAGTGCTTAACGCTTACGACGTCTTTTTTATTTATACCGCGTTCTTTTAGGTGTAAATCTAATAGACTGTTATCGTTTATATTTTCGACGTACTCGCCCCTATTTTTTTTTATAAGGTCTACCTCTTCGGGTCTTAACCTCATACGGTTATAACTGTCGGGCTTACTCATTCTTAAAAACGCTAAAGCATAAAGGCAATACCGCTATAAAAGATAGTAATACGTTGTACTCGTTAAGTCCGTTAGTCGCCATATCGCTAACGCTTGCCGTAACAAGTACACCCGATACGCTACGCTTGGCGCTCCACTTCTTTTGACGTTGTCCCTCTTTAAATACGTCCGCTACTTTACCTATATTTTTTAGTAGCGGGTGCATTATTTAAGACGGTCTTTTACAAAGTAGTTAATAAAATGGTCTAATTTTTCAAATACTTTATTGTCTTTTTCGGTTGGTGTAAGGTTTACTATAACCTTAACAAATGCTAGCAAGCCTATAATAAGCTCGCCCCAATTATTACTTATAAATTCAATCATTGTATATATCTAAACAAATGAAACAAAAAGGCATATATATAAAATGCCCGCTACCGTCTTGGTATCTTTGAGAGTATACCCCTAAGAGTATACCCGTGTAAAATCCTATAGAAATTTCCCAACCCATTAATAAAGCCACGTTACAAGATCTGGCAAACTCGGGTCGTTATCTACGTGTATAAAAGTTTTAGCTATTCCTAAACGCTTAAAGCCTACGTTTATAAGTGCATCTATTATTATATATCTATCCGACGAGTTAGTACAATGAATATCTACGGCGTACCCTCGTAAGTGTGGCGAATTTTTAGCGACCTTGTAACCTCGTTTTAATAACTCTTTGTTATACTCTTCAGACCGCCAACTAGAATTTATTTTAAAAGGTATGCCCGCCGTTTCTCTTGCTATATCTAACATAGCTAAAAGTTCCTCGTCCATTTTGTTAAAACATTCTACGCCGTCGCATTTAAACTCTTTAGGGCTAAAGTATTTTAATATCATTTTTTAACTCTTTTACTTAGTTTTTCTACCTCTTCTTTAAGTTCTGCTATCTCTTGCTCTAAATATTTTTTATCATATTTATAAGCCTCGCTAGTTACTGTAGGTAGCGGTAAGCGTTTAGCCTCTTCTATTTCTTTGTGCAAAACTATGTACTCGCCAATTAGTAAAAACAATATAGCCCCAAAAGATAAAATACTTTTTACCGATATATTTAAACTTTCAAGGTCTTTCATTTATCTAAAAGCTTTTTAATGTTATATAATAAAGCCGTACTTAATAGTAATATAGTTAGTACTTGCTCAATATCTACAAAGGTAATACCTACCGCGCCCGCGTTGATAGTATTAAATATAAACGTGTCTACTTTGTCTTGCATTTTTTACCTTTTTTTTCTAGGTAGAGCTTTAGTAATTTCTCGTATTGCTCTTTATTATTTTTACTCCCTTTAGGTCGTCCCATTATTTACACCCTTTAATTACGTCGTAAGGGTTGTAGTTAGGAGTACCGGAAATAGTTAAACCGTTTTCGTAGTATATCGTAGTTATAGGCGTCATTTGTGAGCCGTCGCCGTTTTTATATTCCGTTATAGTACTCTTATTATTTTGTAAATAATCTATTAAACGCTCGCTATAAAATTGCGCGTTATTACGTTCTTTAGCTATAAGACTGTCTACCTCACTTTTAGAA